>Ga0182027_10003003_pt1 | contig 27038 bp, 15 predicted proteins | sample 712E1DmetaG_FD_121300 | JGI IMG/M metagenome (GOLD analysis project Ga0182027, IMG submission 121300) | Permafrost microbial communities from Stordalen Mire, Sweden - 712E1D metaG (Illumina Assembly) | ecosystem: Environmental > Terrestrial > Soil > Wetlands > Permafrost | place: Sweden...
GCCGCGTTCGGCCAGCCGCCCCCAGTTCTCGCCGCTGCGGATTTCGGCATCGAGTTCGTGCTCCCAAAGAACATCGAGCGCCTGGCCCTGGGCATCATCATCGACACAGGACAGGCTCACCAGCGTGGCATCGCCCAGGTTGGGCGGCTGTTGCACCTGTTCGACAAGATACAGCCGTTGGCGAACGTGAACAATGGCGCCCGGCGCAGGTACCTGGCCGCCAGATAAGGGGACAGTCACAATCACGATTGGAAGTTCCCAACTGCTCAGGATAACCCCGTTGCAGAATCGACGAAGGAGGGAGGGCGTACATTCCAGCGCCTCCCCGAAGTGGTGTAGCGGCCGGTTTGCCCCGCCGTGATCTGCGGTCTGTTGATCGCGGTCCCACCGATTGCCATTGCCCTTGGTAGGGCGCCGAATCCGCTATCAGGTGGGATCACTGATGGCGGAGCGCAAGGATCTGTGTGGAGCAGCAAATGTTCCATTTCTTGCGGTCCATCGAAATGGCCAAATACCCCGCTAACGAACGTGTTGCAACTCTCGGCACATGCGCTCTCGGCTGCCTCGTGCCCTCTTTCGCTGTTGGATACGCCATCAGCGACCCCAAACAGGTGCTTCACTGTCGTGCTCTCCGTGCGCAGGCAATAACGGAACGCATCCCCGTTCGTTGCTCCAAGTTTTGGGAGACTGCTTCCAAGAGCTTGTTACGGATTCATATGTCGGATTCCCATTTTAGCTGCCTGCGAGGAGCTACACCTTGGGCCTATACGTCGCCGCATGGCCGAAGCGCTCCGAAACCTCTCAGAGAGACCCGCCGTTGGCGCAGCGGGTCTCGCCGTTTTCAGGATTCAATCATAGAGCCGACGCATCCACCGAGTGCGTCGGCTCCTTTGAGGAGGTGGCTTTCCGGGGAAGGGAATCTGCACGCCCAAGCGCAAGCAGCCCGGAGAGTCCAGGTGGCGCGGGCACCAACGTCAGTGTCCTGCGGATTACGCCTGATCCCTCGATAAGGGCACGCCAGGAACATCTCGTCACCTGCGTCCAGGCTTCAGCGCCAAGTCAGATCCGACCGCTGCTGGAGGAAGCCACTTCTCGGTACGAATCTCGCCATACCCAGGGGAGCACCCGATGACCTTGTTGGTCTTGACTTGAGTACCCGCGGGCAGCGTTATGCTGAGGCGGCGATTGGGGCGGTAGTCGAGCCCAAAGCGCTGTTCTGCTGTTTTGCCGCTGAGCGGTCGCCCGGGACCTGCCGAGGCAGCAAAGTGCGTGCCCGAAGGTAGCCCCTTTCGCTCAAAGACCAGTGCCTTCGATTCAGAGGTATATTTGTAAACACGCCGCTCGGCACCCAGTTGGACCGTCCGCGATGCGTTGTCGCGAATCAGATCGCGAGCCATTACACTTGCGGCTCTGCGCTCGGCCGCGCGCGCCGCAGCCCGCTCTATCCTCGCCCGTGAAACACGCCCGCATCCAGCCAGGTAGACTCCGGCATATACGAACAGACACGTCGCTGCTAACTTCATTTTAAGTCCTCCTTCTTGAATCGTTCTGCGTTGTTTAGTAGTTTTGTTTCCTGTTCATCTTCGCTGCCCGCCAAACACAAGGCGAAGGGGCAGGGCGATCAAACCGAACAGCATTCTGCATCCAGAGCGCACTACGTCCGCCGCCAGTGTGCCCACCATGTGTCCCGTGGCTCGCCGGCCAATCATCAGGCGTGACAAAGCACCCAGCAGGGCGAAAACGAGCAGTATCCCGAACAACAACAAGAGCCACCATGGGGTGAGATCAAACAGCGCATCTAGCAACGAATCGATGAACGGCCCAGTCACCATCAGCAGAACGATGAATCCGATCAGGGACGCGGCCCGCCGTCCGTCGATCAGGCGAACCATCACGCCAAAGGCGATCAGTACAATGCCCAGGACCATGAATCTGTCGGGCAGCCACGCTAGCAAAGTCATCATGTAGTTGGTTCCTTTCTGGTTGATCTCGGTAGTTTCACTCTCGTTCAGCACTGGCAGATGAAGACATCACAGCCATCTGTAGCCATGTGTATTGGCACAACGTTCATCGCCGCATTGGGCTCAGCCAGGTCAAGCAGGTACTCGGCAGATCCTGTTTGCTCCAGAGTCATGCCGTGTAATCGCTCTCAAGTCGACTTGTCTCGCTTGGGACGCGTTTGGGGGACCCTCAGCAGCTTTCTCAGCCTTCTCTGGAGGCCGTTGCTCGGATAGCCTCCCGGCGATTGCGTATGTTCGCTTCGACCGTCTTAGTACTCGTGGAATACTGCTGACGGTTTTTGTCCATCCGCCGCATGACGGTGGATTCGGCACGTCGCCGCAATGCCGGGTACGTCTGAAACACGAACGGATCGGTGGGCCCCGTAGGTGTGAGGAGAGACGACGCGGCGTGGAAGTTCGGCAGTCTCTGTAAGTCTTCTGGTCCAAAGTTTGGACGCGTGTAGATGGCCAGTTTTTCCGCATCCGGGGCGCCCAGACGGAACAACACCATGCTGCCGACATTTCCCAGCACAGAATGAATGAGGTTCTCCTGCCCTTGCCCGGCCGCAAGTTGCGCCAGGTTCTGGTGTGCTAATGTCAGGCAAATCCCGAACTTTCGGGATTCGGACAGGAGCGATGCAGTCGCGTCGGTCGTGAAGTTCTGGAACTCGTCCACGAACACCATAAACGGCTTTCGGCGGTTGCAGGCGACATCCAGTCGGCTCATTGCAGCGCTGATCAACTTCGTCAACACCACCATGCCCAGCAACCGCGTGTCCAGTTCCCCTAACGCACCACGTGCGAGATTGACAAGGAGAATCCCGCGATTGTCCATGAGGGTCCTGAAATCTACTGTGCTTTTCGGTTGACCGATGATCGGTCGTATCAGGGCGTTATGGACAAACAGGTTCAGTTTCGAGGTGATATATGGTCCGAGGTTGGCGAGTGCGTGTTCTCCTCGGGTTTCTTCAGCCATCTTCCAGAAGTCGGCGAGCACGGGATTATTGGATCGGTTGACCAACGCGGAACGGAACTGTGGATTCTCGAATACTGCCGGAAGATCAACAAGCGTAGCCTGCCCGTTTGGATCCTCCATCAGCAACTGCAGGGCACCACGAAAAAACTGCTCGAAGACCGGTCCCGCCACAGCTCGCATGTCATATAATCTGTCGAGAATCTTGGTAAGTTCGTTAATGAGGAAGTTCATCTGCGCATCGCGATGCGAAGCATTGCACTCGAGCAGATTGATGCCCACTGCCCACTCGCGATCGCTAGGATCCAGGAGCACCACGTCATCCACCCTGTTCGATGGAATCGAGTCGCGGACATGCCGATAGAGGTCACCATGGGGGTCAACCAAGCACGCGCCTTCGCCGCGATGGATGTCCTGCATGATTAGGTTGTACGACAAGGTTGATTTGCCAGTGCCAGTGGCTCCTAGGATGTACAGATGGCGGCTGCGTTCTCTGTCGCACAGGCGGACCTTCTGCTCCGCATGGCCATCCCGAACACATCCCAACAGTATTCCGGCTTTGGGCAACACCAACCTTTCTCTGTTAAAGAACCGTCGCATGCCGTACCGCGCCAGGGCATCCGGCTGGGGGAACAGGGGTGGCAACGGGAATAGAGAGGGGATACAGTCGCGCAGGTCAAGGAGGGGGGAAGGTGTAGCACGCGACGAAGTGTGACCGGCCAACCGGACCTTTGCAGCCCCGCGGGTGCATACGTCCACGCCACCGTAATAGATTTCGCCACCCAGGATGCTCAAAAACGACTCCGAGATAGGGCGGGAGGACCAGACGGCGCACTTGATGCGGCAGCCGTCCAAGGTCTTCAACCACACACTCGCAGCATTTTCGAGTCGGGCGGACAGTTCGCTGCCCGGATGCCGACCCCTAATCACGTTGAGCGCGGCCTCGATCGCATGTTCCTGGTCTTGGGACAGGTGGCAGGACTCCAACTTGACCGAGAGTCGCAAAGAGGCAGGGCTGGAGGCGAGAAGCTTGACGATCGAACTGAACGCACGAAGACCATCACGGGTGTAATGTGGCAGACAAACAGCCGCGTGCCTCTGCTCTGGCGCATCGGTGGGTAGCCCGAACCCAACACGCCCCTTCGTATGTTTCACGGACGTGCCGTGCGGCTGTATCGATCCAGCAAACTTGTAATTAGCTGTTCCAATTCGTCTTGCCTTCTCCGCCGAGACGGGCTTGAAGCGGTAGTACGCTTTGCGGCTTTCAAGGACCGTCAAGAGCCCGTCACGGACGTTGCGCAAAGATTCCCCAGCCTGGCTGGAGGATTCAGAGCTGGCGGCCTCTCCGATGATCCGCCATCGCAAGGGACGAAGGCCACCGCCCTCGTAAACGAACGTGATGCTCTGTCCGGGTCCCAACACTGACACTAGGGAGGACAAGACGCGATCCTGCTCGGATCGCGATATCTCAAGGCTTGGGCTCGCCGTACGGGGACTCGCCGTGACTCCGAGGATCTCGAATGCGCATCGAGCGACATAAGCCTGATGTTCCACGCGCTGCTCTATCCGTTCTGTTGCACCTTCCTTCCGGCTGGCGCCCGCCCGCACCTCTGGTTCAACACGGCTTGATTCCCATCGAGAATGCTCCTCGAACTGTTCGGTGATCATGGCTCCGCCACTCCTTTCGAGAGTCGTTGTTTTGAATTCTCGCTGCAGCAGAGAGAGCAATCCACAAACTGAGAGGCCAGGTTGCCGCAACCGGCAAGACGGAAGGAAGGACTAGAACGGCAAGTCGATTCGGCTGATGTATTTACGGCCGTCTTTAACCACTGTTTCGCAGATGGTTCTGAGAACGGTCTCAAGCTCTCTAAAATTCCCCTGGAATCGGTGCTGTCTCAGAGTGTCGAAGGCCTGTTCCCCGATCTCTTGAACCCTACCGCCTGGGTTAATGGCGTGCTGTTGAAGCAGGCAGTCAAGAATGAACGGGAAGCTCTCTCCTCGTTCGCGCAGAGGAGGAACATGGTCAACGTCGGTAAACCTTGCCAGCAGATCCTTTCGGAAGCCCTTCATTTTTCCGACATCTCTGTTCGTAGCGCCGACGACGAAGGTCGGGCAGAAAAACGGCTTGCCAGTCCACCCGCGCGGGCGAACTGCGTAGTCGTCCAAGTATGCCAGGAGCTTTGCTTGGATGATATCGCTTGCCTCGCCTAACTCATCCAAGAATATAACGCCGCCGACGTTCTCGAGCAGAAGGCCAAGGCTACCCTCCTTCCTCCCGCCGGTATATGCGCCGGCAGCATACCCAAAAAGATCATACTCGAACATGTCTTCTTTACCGAGATATTCCGGAATCGCGATCCGGGTAACCTTGGTGGCGCCGGCCAAAAACCGCACGAAAAGGGTTTTCCCCACTCCTGTCTCGCCTATCAACAGCGATTTTGGCAGGCAGTCAATCGAACCGATGGTCTCCAGACCAGGCGTCGCACTCGCGGCACCACGATCATGTCTCGAAAGGAGATCCGCAATCCGATTGACGTACCGGATTGGGTCGGGTTCACTGATCTGGCAGGATTGCTGGAACCGGCTCCGAATGAGATCCATCCTTGTCAGGAGTTCACCCATGCTCCCGAACATCATGGTCAGGAGCGCTGGATCGTCCTTTCGCCCGCGCGATTTGGCCATCTCCACCCATTCGCCACAGCGCACAAACGGAGGCTCCCGTTCGGGTTGTTCCCGAGTCCAAGCTTCACAGTGGCCTTTCAGGAGTTTTCGCATGGAATCCTCGGAAGCGCCACCATCAACGAAGTCAACCTTTAGTTCCATGGCCCCCTTGCTCTGTGCCCACTCGCGCCATGAGTTGAGCGCAGCCAAAGAGACTGGACGGCCTTCAAGAACCAACAGAAGCCGGGTGAACGACGCACGTGCAGGGAAGGAGAACGAAGGCGCCCCCGGTAGCTGGTTCTTGCAGATCCACACGACCGCATAGGGCTTGCCTCGTAACTTGGCAGAAAACTCCGATTCGAGAGCCTGCAGCCTGTGTTCATCGTTACTGAACACTCGCTTTTCAGTCTGAGCGGTCATATCGGGTCAACATCCTATCTTGGTATTGTTCCAGCACTGCGCTCCATCTGGTGCCTGCCTTTCGATTCGCGTACTCAATGAACGACTGAAAGTCCATGCTCCCAACTGGAGTCGCCAGGAGCCTGTTTCGGTTCAGCTTTCCTTTTCGTACTCGAACGCCAGCGTTGTCCGTTAGCACAGCGGCCGTCAGAGAACCGCCCGCGAAAAGCCACACGCACTTGGCCACCCATGCGAGCCTGGCCGTATCTGAGAACAAGACACTTACGGGGGCCACCCCCTCGTCCCAAACCAATGTGCTCGCTCTGATAAACCGCGAGAAGCTGGCCTCTGAAACAGGCGGGTGTAGCTCCAACATCGCGAGGATGTCCTTTTGAAGGACCGACACCTTGCCGACCAGCACCTCTAACATGTCGCGGGGGCCAAGGTCCCAAAGATCCTTTGATCGGAGGAATGCCTGTCGGTTCTCTCGTAGCCAGTGGGCAAGGCAATCAAGCAAAGCAAATCGGCAAGAGACTTCGTGGAGAACTTCCTGTCCCACGGGCGTGCGAGGCGTGTAACAGCCCGCCCAATCCGGTTTGGCAAACGCGCAGAAACCATCGGTTACGACAAGCGAAAACGACTCATCAATCAGAGGGCCGGTCCCTGTAGTAAGCTCAGTTTCTCCCAGTACCAGGCTGCCGGCATCATTGGCCTCGCTCCGCGCTTCGGTCGGATAGTCGTCCTCATCACTGAGGTCGATCTCGGGGACGGATTCCGCTACCAAGACTTCGCCTAGCAGATCCTCCGTTCCGGAGAAGTCCTCGATGGCAATATGCCCATCCGATTCTAGGCGCTGTAGTACAGCCATGAGGGATGTGGGATTACCTTCGCGCACCGCCTGAAGCAGAACACCTCGATGTGCTTGAGCTCCTCGTCCTGTCCTGCGTTCGATCATGCGTCCCCGTTGTGGCCGGGCTTCCGTGTCCAACGATATTGTCTGTCGTCGGTTCATGATTATGCTTTTACTCCCGGCTCTTGGTCAGCAACGAGCCGATTGAAAAGGACGTTTGCCGGTGGTTCGTTGATCAAGCCTTGCTCTTGCATCAGTGCTCCCAAAAACAGATGCCTGGCCTGTTTCTCAAACGAGATGCGCACGAACAACCCCAGCGACTCGATCGCTGATTTCAGCGACCTTTCTGGGCTGCGGTGTATAACGCGCCAGAGAATCTGGAAGTGGCAGTCACGGAGACCGCGATACGCACTAGACTGCTGCATCAGCCTAATGAAGAGTGGCGCGTCCTGGGGGTGGTCAAAGACGTTCGCCTCCTTTCGGCTGTCCAAGATGTCTAGAACATCGAGAATACTGAAGGCCTTCTGTCCCGTGTGGAAGCTCTGCATGGATAGCTGCGTGCCTCGTTCACCGATGGACTGCGCTGCAATCAGCCCTGCTGGGAAGGCAATCGGCGCAAAGGTTCCATTTGGCAGTCGGCCATAGCAGGCGGCACAACATCCGTCTTGCCCTGTACACGTCAGAATACTCCTGCCCGCGTCCTCCGATCCACAGTCGCTCGCTGAAATGCGATAGTGCCACAGGGCTGTCACCAGTCTGCGTGTCAAATAGCCCGTCTGCCTTGTACCCAGTTTCTTGTCGCACATGGAACTACGCGAGTTCATGGCGGAGAAAAACGCGGCTTCGGGGGACATCCCTCCGGCAAGAGATTCCTCGAATATAAAACGCGAGACCGGTGCGTCAAAGACAATCGCTCCTGGCGAAAGGAACCCCCGCGATCCAATCAGCTGTCGTGCTTGGTCTCGTCCCCGCGCTCCAGAAAGAGCCATTGCCGCGAATTGCAGGCCTGGTGCGGTGAGATCGCTCTCGACCAATCGCTCACCCAGGACCCTTTCAATCCGTGCCTGCACCGCTTTGTTCACAGCCGCCGGGTTGGCCTGGCTGGACGCCTGTTTGATGTCATTCGTCAGATCGCCGACTCTGACAGTCAACTCGAGAAGGTCATAGAACCCAAATGAAACTCCCATTTGTGTGCAGCAGTCGAACGCCAGTCGCATCCAATCGCAGACAATCTTGGGCGCTTTCTCGGGATGGGACTGCGCAAGATGGGCAAGGAGTCCTGTGGATTGCGCCTTCATCATCGGCTCGGAGCTAACCAGTCCCTGACAGCATTGTTCTTGAAACAGCTCCTTGAACGCCTTTCGCAACTCCCCCTGGTCACGCGTCAGCCAGTATGTTCCAAGAACCATATCCTGATCGAAGTTCGCCGTGACCCCGCCCGTGGCGAGGGAAAGCATATTGCGCGACGGCAAAAGGCGCGTCGCCTCATCCTGCGCTGACGGAGACAGTGGAATATGGACAACCATCTCGTCGCCGTCAAAGTCCGCTCCGAAGCCCTTGCAGGCTAACGGGCAAAGTTGAATGACATCGCCAATTAAAGGCGAGAGCGGCACTGGGTGAAACGCCTGAAAGCTGTCCCTGTGCAGGGAAGGCTGGCGATTCAGGAGGACGACCTTGTCGGGATACTCCTTAAAGAACTCCACCACCATCGCATGTGCGCCTTCAAGGACGAACTCGTCCCTGCCGGATTTCATCCATCGCCAGTCAGTTAGTGTCCGAGATGACGAACCCTTAAATCCGGATGCGACAATCCTGTCGAAAAGATCGGGGCTTCCGTGCTTCTTCTCACGCCAACGGTCAATCTCATCACCCCACAACTCAAGCAGAACAGCGGTCGGCAACCCAACCTGGTCCCACTCAAGAGCGGGATTTGGAGTGATCACCAAACGTGCCGATCGGTCTACGCGGCGGCCCAGTCCGTAATGTCGGATGAGTCCTTGTTTTCCGCAGAGAGAATCCACAAGACACTCGAAGAGGTGGCGCACATGTGCGTTTAAGCCCTCGGTGGCAGAGCGCCGGTCGTCATCGCTCGTGGCGTCATTGTAGCGGGTGGCAGCTCTGAGGATCTGCGTGTAACCTTCTCTGACGATCTCGTCTTCCCGAGGGGCCGACGTCTCCATCAATGGCATGCGGTATCGCAGGGGAAGGACGGGCAGGATGCGAATAGCTGGAAGGTCGGCTTTGGATCGTCCATAGGACGCGAGGATGTTCTCCCAGTTCGTACCAAGAAAGACGTCCGCAGGGAACTCGACGTCTACGGGCAAACGAATGAACGCCCAGGTAGGCGGACAATTCTCATGCCCCGCGACGCGCAGATCGCCAAATAGTCCAGAATCGCACAAGCCGCCCGGAATACCCATATAAACGTCTGCGAAGGGTGGACAGGCTTTCACAGGAACCGTTTTATGGTGGGGACAGGTCACTCGCATGTCGGCAACCTGCCACTGGCCGTCGGACTCGGTGAACGCAGCCACTACTTCTTCTGCACTAGCATTTGTTCCCTTGGCTTTGCTGAAACGACCGTAAAGGAACACTTCTTCAAGAGTCTTCGGCCAACCCTTGGGTCGTTCGCCTTCATTGCTCAGCAGTACGGTTGCTTTAACCTGATCTGTCTTGCTTTCAATCTGAATGGTGACCACACCAGACGATTTTCCATTTTGGCTGTTGAGCAAGGATAGAAAGTACCGGGATGCCGTTAATTGCAGAGGCCCTGCCGGCTTTAGGTGGAGATGCTCCAGGAGTTCACCGAACGTCAAAGTGGCTTTTGATCCAAATGCTTCTCCGCCCTCCACGGCGATGGATTCTCCATCCAACACCGAGAAACCGCATGTAAAGCCTTGCCGTGCGCGGTCACAGGAGAACCGAGCCGAGATCATCTTCCTCAGCCCGTCGGGAGAGCGCACCTCTCGGGTAGGTCCGATGAGTTTGAGAACAGAGTCTGCAGATAGCAGTGACAGCCTCGCCGTATTCTCAGAGACGTCGAGGTCTATTAGCAACGCCCGCAGCCAATCTCGCATTCTCTCGCCGAAGCCACTGAGCCTGTCTGAAGAGAGCGCAGCACCTCCGCTGTGTGTCCACTGATGAGAGAGATTCGCGTCAGCCCGAATGCCAAGCGATTCTGCCAACAGGTGCTTAGCATCATGAGCCGCAAGCGCCCATATTTCCATTTCACCTAGACGCTGTCCGCCACCCACGGCGCGGCCATGAACGGCTTGACCTGTCTTCCGGGAGTACCTAGCTCCACGGCCGCCCCGTCTTGCCTGCGCCTTAAGTTCTGGAATGTGTCTCAGACGAACGATGTGCTGAAAACCGACAGCAACAGGCGAACAGGTCGTCTGGCCAAAGGGAAGATCAAGGTTAACCTTCCCCTCGGCGCTCAAGCCGGTGTTTTTCAAAAGAGTCTTCACCTTGCTGTGGTCCACGGTGCCCGAGAATGCCTGACCAACCGCCGCCGCATCAGCGGATACAAACTCTCTCTCTTCAACCCCCAGATTCAGCAACCAGCCGACATGTGTTTCGAGCAACTGGCCGACATTCATTCGAGAGATAACCCCATGGGGGTTCAAAATGACGTCGATCGGCCTACCTCGCATTGCCGGTGGCAAATCCAAATCATCAGGCAGTCGTGGCATCTGACTGGGAGGAAGAATAGCTCCGATGACGCCCTTGTTTCCGTGTCGCCCCATCAGCTTATCGCCGAGACGCAGAGGGATGTGCTTGGCGAGAACGTACTCGAGCACACCACCCAACCACGGTGCTCCTCGCTTGAACTGAATGCTCTTGAGCCGAGCGGGCGAATGGTCCAAATACCGGATCTCGAATAGTGTCCCTGTCGAATCGCCTTCCTGTCTGAACGATCCGATGAGGCTGCCCGCATGGAGCATCGTACCTTCTGGGGCTAAGCCGTCAACTTCTTCCTTGAACACCGCATTGTGCAAGCTGCAACAAGGCGTCCATCCGGGTTTGAATGCCTTCTGCGTCCTTTGTTCAAAGGCCACATCGAACATCCCAGAGTTGACCAGTTGCTCTCCGACGACAATCGCATCCTCGAAGTTCAGCCCCATCCAAGGCATGTAAGCCACGAGGACATCGGCTCCAAGGGCCATGGCACCGCTATCGTCCGACGCTGAAGGGCAGACATCGCAAGCGATCAGTGGCTGGACGAGGGCGATCGCAGCTGCCTCGGCACCTGTTTTGACGAGAGGAGATGTCCTTCCCCGCACCGGCAGAGCCTGGCGAAGATTCTTGGCACCCATCATCGAACGCGCACAGTCATTGTGTTGGTAGAAAGGGATCAGGCTGGCGGAATAACCTAATTCATCCGACGATCCTCGTCCGGCAGATGGCGCATTGACCCGCCCGTCCGCCGACACGGTTGCGCCTTTCGCTAGATGGAGCGAAAGGCCAACCAAAGCTGATTCGGGGGTCTGGACGGGACAAATTCGCCCGCGGTAGGAGGGGTGGTTCTGGCGATACTCCGCCGGTAACATCTCAAGGACGTCTCTTCGCGCGCCTGACCGACTGAATTGAGTCAGCATCGACGCCATGTCTACCGGATTCAACGGATCGCAGTGATGCAATCGCCCGCTATGCACGAGGGCTTTAACTGGAACCAATCGCTGCTCCAGGACAGATGCCGCGGCGGTGATCTTCTTCCATGCCTGGGCAAACGCCTCATCCCTGCCGGAATCGTCTCTCGCAGTTAGAATCTCCTTGTCGGAAGCCAGGATTCTTCGGACGAGCAGGTCGCACAAGCGGAATTTCATCCACACCGGGAAAGTCATCAATGCGCGGTGATCCAGATCGTCTTCATCCGTGGCTCTGGCGGTACCATCTTGGAGGTGCTTCACAGCGTTCTCGTGAATTTCGTTCCAGAACGCCCTCGCCTTCGCGGCTGACATAACCGGCAGGAGGGGCGAGTGCGCCGCGATAGTGGTTCGAACCCAGTCGGGATAGAAACCTTCGTTGCAGAGCCACGGCATCCGCTTCGGCAGGGTTCTTGCCGCCTGCTTCTCATTCAACGCCTCACAAGGTGCCTGAACGTAATAGCCGCCGGGCAGTCCCATGCGCCAAAACACCTTGTCCCGGAAAGCCTTGGCTGTGGGCCGGATGTACCGGAATCCCTGTGCCTCGCCGAGCCACGGACACCACACATATCGAACCCCACGTTCGGCATCAGTACTCCTGCGGATAAAGACGCCGTGGAATGGAAGGGGCAACGAGAGGGCCAGTTCCTCGGCGCCGGGCAGGCCGGGATCGACCCGCACTGAACCTGATAAGTCTTTGTTCGATCCAACGGCGCGCTCGGCCTCATGTGCAGTCGGCAAGTCCAACGCGATTCGGAAGACGTTTTCCGACGGTCCTCCTGCCACCGCGACAGCAGTTAGCCGCTGCAGTTCTCGTTCGCATTCACTTTCCCAGTCCGCGGTACTCTGTCCGGACTTCCAAAACAGCCATTCGGTGTCCGTGTTATTCATGACGGCTTTCACTCCAGGCATAGTGCGGAGAGATACTTCTAACCGGCCTTGTTCGTCTCTATCCGCGCCGCTTTCGCGAAAATGGGGTGCGGAAGCTCTCCCTCAAGAACCTTCTGATCTGTGTCACGGACGACCACACGGAACGTAACATGTGGCGCCAGCACACCAAGATAGCCCAACACCCCTGCAGGTCGCCCCTTGTGTTGGGATACGTCTTCCTTCTCGATCTCGTCCTCGCGCACGTTCTTGATCCATTTCAAGATGGCACTCCCGTGAGCATTGGAAAACAACGGATGGCCCGAGTTCTTGGCTGTCGCGTCTTCATGAATGTCCTTGATCCTTGGCATATTGCCTAGCTCTTGAAGAGTCCGCTCATTGAATACGAAAGCGACATCAACGAAAGCTTTTCCTTCTGGTTCCCAACGCCACACTACGTGCGAATCATGCACCGCTGCCTGCCGCCAGTAATGGAGATCCTGAGAAGTGAGGATCTTTTTATACTTCCTTGCTAAGCGGAGGTCCGTTCTCAGACGAAGGCGCTCTGGAGTGCCACGCGTAGTGGCGTTACGGTGGGCACACAGGTTATGGAGTTCCGAGTTACACCAGAGGTCTCGGTTCTCCAAATAGTCCACAAAGCTCGCTATGGAAGCCACCGATCCAACGCGGGCGCGGTGCAACTGGAGAGCGTCGAGCATCCGGAGAAGGCCGACTACCGTCCGAAATCCGGTCGAATCTGGCAAAACGAAGTCGCTAAGCAACCGCACTCCCGTAGACCGCGGTGCCAGCGTCGTGAGAGCTTCGTCGATAGTTGCCTTCAAGAAAGACTCGCCTCGTCCGTTGTCGGCCCCCGTAGCTGGTATCCGGCTGTAAAGCGATGGCACCTTGGGTAGTTTGTCGTCAAGGGGAGCATTGGACTGATGGTGACGACAGAGGAGACCAACCTGTCGTAGCAAGCAGAGGGCCGAACCGTCTTCAGAACAGCTCGGCCTGTTCCGGCACTCCAGTCGCGCATCACGGCCCTCCTGACCTGGATTGCGACAAGAGGTAAGGGGGACTCGTTCGCGCAGCCACCCAAGGCCGTACCCGTCTGGGTTACGCAATAGCAAGCGATCGCTGATGCCGGCATGATTGGCCCGGATCTGGATAGAGTCGGTGAGGTATTCATCGCCACGATGTCCGACGTCATGCATCCACACGGCCAAGGCGAGCGCAACGCGGTGGTCGAGGTTCAAAATGGACCTATCGGCTCCGCCATTCTCAATCAGAGTCCCGACGTAGTCGTTTACCAGACGCCATAGCGCCGTGACGTGGCGATGAGCGTGATCGATCATCTCCGGCAGAGTCTGTCCGTGCCAGAGGATATCCGGCTCGATCTGCCACCTTCGCAGCGAGGCGAACATCTTTCGGAGCAGCTCGCGGGTGGGTCTATCGCGGTCTGTCGCGAGTTTAGTCCAATCAGGCCAGAACATCCTGCCGAACCGCTCTTGGAAACACCGCCGGTACTCGTACCATAGGCTTGGCAGCGCCTCCTTGGCAACGATGCAATCGACGTATCGCCAGTCCACGTCGCCTGAACCGACGAGCGACTCGACATCAAGGCTGGTCAAGAGGAATACCAACGCTTGTGGGCATGCTTCAAAATAGTGGGGAGCCAGTTTCAGCCCGCCGAGTTCGGCATGGTCCCGATCTAGGACTATGTCCTGCAGAACCAGATCCAGGTCATCCCACGGGATGGGTGCTGCTGCTTCTTCCTCTAATCGGCCGTTCTTGAACGAAACGACCCGAGCACTAAGAGATGCCAGTTCGTCCTTGGGCTTCTTGAGATCATCAAAGTTGGCACGAATGAGGTGGAATCTCGTTTCTGAGAAGAAATCAAGTGGGTTGTCCCGTTCCTTACTCCATGGCGCACCCTGGATCTGCAGTGGGAGGTCTTGCGGCGCGTTCTCTACCATCAAAATGTTGAGCGAAAGGGTCTGGGGCAGGAAGACACGGGAAGCAAGCCATTTTAGAGCGTGGAGGCCCCGTTTGACAGCTTCTCGGTCATCCTTCTTGGCTGCGTGCAACTTGCGGGCACGGAAGGACATCGGGAAATCAAGGAACTGGAAGAACTCCTCCAGGGTAGGCTTTGGAACCTCTGAAGTGACGGCCTCCACGGTGGGTCCATTGTCGTTAAGTTCAGCGCATACCTGGCATAATCGCACCAATGTGGAATCATTGCCGCTCTTGGGTTCCCAAAGACTGCTGGCAGATGAGAAGGCGCGGAAATCCGAAATCGACACCCATCCGCCTCCGCGGGCAGCGGTGGCTGAGTCGAGTGGTCTTGAGTCCTCGGCAATGGCACGAAGCAGGACGCCCAGCGGCTTTCCGTGCTTCTCCTCTCCGAGATCGTCCGGTGTGTCACCGAAAATGACAACGAGAATATTCTTCGTAGTGCTCAGCTCGTTGCTGAGGTCCTTCCAAAGATTGCATCCTGGCCGCATCCATTCGCTGTGCCAGACAATCACCAGGAGTGGGGCTGGGCCTTCTAGGCCTTCTAGGCCGTCTTGAAAGATCTGTTTCCAGGCGGTCTTCATCGGACCGATCAGCCCTACGCAAGAAACGGTCCTGGCGGCATCTGCTCTCTGGCTCATGTTGTCCACTCGATCCCTCCTGGCGGGTCATAACTCCAATTGGCGCCGGTTGATTTCAGGCAGGACTCGATATGCTCGGCAAAGTCGGCGAAGCCGTTTTCCCGGAGGCAATCCTTCACGCGTTTCATTCTCGCGCGAAAAAGCTGTGCCGCCGGCGAGTCCAGCCCGCGCCGCCCTGTGCCAAGCCGGTCGTAGTTGCCGCCGCCAATGTGTAGATCATTTTGGCGCATTTCTGCTGGGCTGAGCCGGCCATCCCCGACGCCGCAGCCTTTGCTCGGTCTCATCCGCTGGTAAGCTATTTCCGCCGCATCGCAAAGTGGGCCGAGTTCCCTCACGACTCGGGCCAGTTCGTCCTCTTCGGAGGGTGACAGATCGTCCTCGTCCTGATAACCCCTCAACTCGACATACCGATGGAACTTCAGGGAAAGCGCCGCCCGAATCAACTTCTCCTGCTCGGCGGACGAAAGGTCTTTCCACGCGATTCCCTGCGCCTCGAAATAGGCTGCTACCGGATCAGGTCCTGCGGTCGGGGAGTCGCCTTTGCCCCTGTCATTCTTCGGTTCATAGGCGAGAGCCTCCTCAGGGGTGACCTGCTCGCTCGGATTGCGGGACAGGAGGTAGTGAAAAGTCCGGAAGCCGGCCATATCGGGGAGGGTTCTGATTTCGCCACAGTTGAACCGGATCTGCCAATGGAGAGCGGTGGTCTCAGTGAATCTGCGCCGCGCATTCGCACCCTTCGGTACGGCGATCCGTTCCAAGCCGACGACCTCGATTGGGCGGAAGACATAGCGAAGCCGCCCGATCTCCTCGTAAAGCAGCGCGATCTGCTCCAAGCGGTTCTCCAGCAGACTCTGCGCCTCATCCGTAGTCATCCCCGATGAAGGCTTTTCGACCACGAGCAATCTGTCGCCTGGGAAGCGGGCGTAGGCGTCACGACGAAGCTGCTTGCGGAGGTTCTCGCCTCTCGTCTTCCCCATCGTCTCGTCCACCGACGTATCGGTCTCCACTCCGGTCAGCAACGCCACCATCCACGCCGACTTAAAGCGTTTGAGCGTGTCCAACACATCCAGTCCTGTCATCGTGGCGTCCCCAAGGTTCACATCAAGGGATACGAAATCGTAAGGCTTGATCTTCGCCGCTTTCGCCAACTGTCTCGCCTGTTCCACCGTTACCGCTTGCTCTATGACCGGGTCGTACCCGCGCGCGCCGAAAACCGTCCGATACAAGCCCTCGAGCTTGGCAAGGAGCGCCGGTTCGTCCTCGACAATCAGCATTCGCAGGTTATTCATTTCGTTTCCGTGGGATCTGACACCAGCCAACCGACAATCTTCCCTCGCTGGTCAGCCCACCTCTCGGGCGTGACAGTGGCGGTCACAGCGGCGTTCAGCCAACCCCTCAAGAGGTTGCCATTCTGATGATAGGGGCGGCGGCAGAACAGATCAAGGTGGTATTCTTGGCCGCGAAAGGCCGCCAGAACAGCCATTGCCGCCTCCCTGCCTGGAGTTGGATCATTCTGCCCCGCAGCATCCCTGAGTTTGGCTAATGCAATATGTCTGGAATCGGATGCCCGGCGCCCGCGCAGGGGTACGACATCCAAAGGATGAGTTCTGCTTGCAAGATCAAGCAGCTCGCTCAAGGAACCGGATCGTCTCCAGATGGCGTGACCGCTCTTTACCGGGTCAATCTCAGGAACGATCAGTCCGACCGCCAAGGTTTCTTCAAAGCTCTGCGAAGCGCCGGACGGGAGGACAAATAGGAATGCAAGCTCGTGCTGCCCCCCCTCAGATGACAGCTTCTCAACCCATTCCCAGACCTCCTGATGGCACTGCAACGCTTCAGACGCCGACATAGCTTCGGGCACCACAAGAAATACCCACTTCAGATTCTCGAAGACCCGGGGAAACCCGCCGCTGTTGGTTGGTGCGGGACCCGCCTTGAGCTGATTGAGCGGTACGGGCACAGTTCCCAAGACAGATGCCAGCGCTGACGCATAAGGTCCGTCACCCGCCACAAAGCACTCGGGCGGGTCGTATTGCCATTCGGTTGGGATCTGCGATGACATTGAGGTTCACTTGTATCCAATCAGGTTCTATGTCGTCTCTGCTCACCTACCATTCGCCCGTGCCAGCCGGCACAATTTCCACAGGCAGTCGTTCGTGTCCGCAGGTGAGGAACTCTTGATCCAAGGTCGTTGGGGCATTTGCAGGCCAATCAAACTCCAGCAAGTACTTCGTGGAGCCACGGTCCGACCGAAGCTGGTGGACGAAACGCGCACGCGGGTAGGTCTCCCGCACATGCGAGGCAACTTTGCCAAAATTGAGACCGTTGGGGATGGGGCCGACACGCAACCGAAATCCCCTGAGATCCGTCGCTATGGATTCCGACTGTGGGGCGGATGCGTCTTTCTCAACAAGTTCGTCGACCCCCCCCCCGGCGACCACCGTTGTTGTCGCTTGCTTTTCCGAAGCAATGAATGGCTTGGCCTGCCAACCACGACGCCGAAGAGCGCGCGCGACCTGCGTTAGCGCCTCTTCATTCTCGAAGTAAATGGCAGCCATGCGGCGTCCCTCGTCGAGATCATCGGCGATCTCACAGCCGACTGGATTGCATGAGGTCCGGCGCGCGACATCCAGCAACCCCGCAGGGGTGACCGCGTTGGGCAAATTGTCAACACGCACGAAGTAGCGGGTTGCCGCGGACGTTCCTCCCACGGCATGCTTGTTGGACTGGGAGTCCTCGACAACTTCACTAGCTTGGAGTTCAGGCTTCGTGCTGCTGCATATGCTCACATTCTTCGACATCCGCATCAACGAACGAAGACGAAGACTAGCCTCGATGAAGGCTGCTCCAGGAATCTCGTCCAGCGCGCTGGCTAAACGGGCTCCAACTGCTTCCGAAGCCGTTCGTATCCCAGTTCTCCACTTGGGCTGCGATGCAACATGCGGCCGCCACGCCACAATGGCCTCAACTGGCCTACGTGTGTCGAGAAAACGCGACGCGGCGAGGTTGCCGCGCAGGAATTCGTCGTAGCGCTCGTGAAAAGTTGGGAGCCCCGGTGAGAAAGCGGCCCACGGTTCTCCTCGCCAAATCATGTCCCTCAAGACTTGATCGCAAACGTAATGCAAAGAACGCGCTCCTGCGCGCCACTCGGCGAGTCGCCCATACACCTTGGCCAATTGCCCTCTGTAGTCCTCTGCTGGATCACCGATGAACCCCTTTGTGTCCCGAACCACGCAAGCAATGTCTCGCCCTCGGACTTCCCATTCACGGCTGTGCTCTGGTGCATATTTCAGGCGCAGAAACTTCGCCTTTTCTAGGTCAACGGTCATGCAGTGGCGACGCAAGAGGTCGCATACCGAGAAAAAAAGGCCGGACTCCGCCACGGCGTGATTGCCCCACCTTGGTGGGTCGTATCGGTCGAGCTTTTGTGCCATGGTTCCGAAACGCGCCTGATTCATGAATGACTCGGATTTCGACGCCGCGGGACTTACGCGTGTTGGCCCGATAATAGAAACGGATGCGTGGCGATTTCCGCCATCCTCCTGCTGCAGGGGTGCCACGATCTGGCTGAGAAAGACCTCCACGACCGCCTCAATCGCCAGTCGCCACCGGTTGTCCATGAAATCCATGTCCAAGAAGCGCAGTGGCGTCGTAAACGGTTCGATTCCGTCAAGCGTGACAAGCGCCAGAATGAGCGGGCGGCCATCGAGCTTCCACGCATTGACGACGCTTTCAAATTGTCGACGACAGGTCGCGCTCTTCGCCAATGGCTTGCCTGGCGGGGCTGGGCCTGCCAGGGTCGGGAAGTAACGCACACCTGCTTGAACAAGTCGGTCATCAAACTCGTGAGCGTCTGCGAGAGACTTGAAACCGGCGACCAGCCCGCCCACAATGAGATTTGCTGCGATTCCGGATTCGTCGATATACAGCTCGAAATGTCCGTAATGCTCAGGCCCTTGCTTGCCCACCAGGCATGGGAGGCACTGCAGCGCCTCGCGGGCGCGCGCTCTCCCGATAAGCACAGTTTTGGCATCGTTAATGGCGCGCGCAAGCCCGGATTCTGTCGTCGCCGCCAGTTGAGAAGGGTTTGCGCCTGAGTCGAAGAAGCGGGGCTTTTCGAACCCTAGAATGATATTGCGACAACTGGCCAGTGCGCGCTCGATGGACCTGCGACCGGTCGAGCTAAACAAGATTACAGGCATCGCTAGGTCAGCCAAGGCTAAAACCCGTGGGAGCCAAGTAAGCGCCTCGTGGTACTCGGCAGATTCACGAGCAAGCTTGCCCGCCTTCACCGCATCCAGAGCCACACGAAACTTCTCGTCAGAAGTGGAAAAGCACGGCCAGGCAAGGTCATCGCGATCAGTGAAGCGCTCAACCAGTGGAAGCAAACTGTCCTGGTAGAACCTTCGTTCTCCGTCTGGGTTGCCCGAGAATAGGCGCAAATCGAGGAGAAGGACAGGTTGTGAGGCTTCATCCAAGCCTGGCAGTTTGAGGCGGTAGCGGAGATCCCTGGTGTTAGCCTCGTCGAGTTGGCGCTGCACTTCCCGCACGAGAGGCGTGGGATCCTTCATCGCTGAAATGCTCGCGCCAGAGAGGCACTCGCCAACCCAATCTGCCCAACCGTGGTCAGCTTGATCGTCCACCAGGAGAATCTGGAGACCCTGCCCTCTTTCTCGGTCGTGCGCGCCTGGTTTCGGTTGGCCGACGCTCAATGCGCTGCTCTCAGCATTTGCTCGAATTGCAGCCTCGTCAGGCGAGGCAATGAGGCCACATGCACTTAACACGCGCAAGACCGCTGTGGAGTGAAGCGTCTGTTTCGCAGCTTTGCCGCGAAGGATCATCGGCCCGATGATGTTCGCAATCGCATGGCGGTCATAGGCGGCGTCGCGACTCCCATCCGTCAGATCCAGGCGAATTCTCCGCAGGAATTGCGTCAACGCCGCCCTGCACTGTTCGGAGCCCCGGACTTTCGGAGTCGCCAGCCAGTCTATGATCCCAGCGAGCTCAGCGCCAGACTCCACTGACAACCACGAAAACTGATCGGGTTTCACGGTCCTCAGATGAACTAGCGACGGGACATCGCCGTGAAGAGTAGGCTGGATATCGAGGATCATGACCGCAGGCCAGTCCTCAGAAGCCGCCTTCTGCTGCGCCGCAAAGCACACCGCCCAGTCAATTGGCGACAGGCAATCAACCGCGTTGATCGGGCTCAAATCAGCATCAGGTGCGGTATGAGCCCAAATGACCAGAATTTGCTTGTCTAAGCAGGTCTCGAACCTCCACAGTCGGCGAAAATCGTCCGCGCAAGAATAGTCGTATACACCGATTCCAGCGTTGCCCTCGAGAACAAAGGAAAGGGCCTCGATCATCGCGCTCCTGGCAGCTGCCGTTGACATCTCAGTCGTTCCGAACTACCGGGTCGTAGACTTCAGAGTTCCAGCCAGTTTCTTGATAGACTGCCCAAAGTCAGGCAAATCTCCCACCGAAGCCTCACTCCCCTCGGCTGCGCAAAGGCTAGCAAGTTCCTCCAAAACACTCCTGACCTCGACCCTCGCGTGCTCGCCCATCTGGTTTGCGATATCATTTGCCGCCTCCTCGCTCGGGTCCTTCCCGAACGGAGCAAACCAATCGACGGGCCTGCCAGGGGTGCGAATGACGATGCCGCGGGGGCTCTCCGCCGTGGACCGGTTGACGAGCAACCACGCCTCACAGAGTATCCGGAGAGCCAACACATGGTCTGTCGCAGCAGGCCGCAGCAGATCCCAGTCAATCTTGTCAGCCTCCTCGCGAGCGAGTTGCCGGCAAAACTCCGTCACCTCTGGCTTCGCGCCACTCTGGCCGCAAACCGCGAAATCGACTGGCGACCAGAAGCATCCATGCAAGTTGCGTTTCCCGTTCGTCTCGCTCTTTTGCCCTCCAGCGCTGCGCACAAGAACGACGTGGCATCGAGTCGTCTCCTCATTCGCCTTCTGCCGCCATGCTTCCTCCAGGCCGTCAGAATGAGCGAAGAGCACCGCGCCTGGGTCAACATATGCACAGTGCAGTAGCGGCGGCTCGGCCGCCCATTGCGTTTGGCCTTCAACAAAGTGGCCTCCAAGTGCAGCGCGAAGCGCCGTGTACCACGCACACTGCTCCAGACGATCAGACTCGTATTTCCAGTCACACAAGTATGCTCTCATGGCATTCACCTCCATCTCAGATATACGCAACGCTCTCCACACACAACTGAAAAGCGACGACTCCTGTCATCGAGAAGTCTGATGGCAAGTACCTCCAAATCACCGGTACCGTCGTCACTCTGCCGATCATCTGGCACCCAACGACCACTACCACTGCGCCCAATATCACTCTTGCGTACTCCCAACCCGAGTATCTTATTCGCCAGGTATACAAATGGCCGAGTCGTATCGCCATAGTTGGCGCCCTGAATCCGCCATTCCCTCGGACAAGTGACCACGGTCTCGAGTACCTTGGCCAGAACTTCTCGGTCTATTCCGTCATCATCATTCGGAATCGCGCTGCTAAATTCTACTCTACATTCGACCATTCCATCTTCGTCCAACCACGCTAATGAAGTCACGTGACGCAGTGCGCTCGTCAGAGCAACCGCTATGTCTCTCACGAATGCTAGTACCGCTGCGTAGCTGACCGGGGAAACTTTCTTCGGCAACTTGCGTTGCCCCGCAAGAAGTGGATTCAACGTCTTGTGTCCCACTTTCGAGTGATGGCTCAGCAGTTGAAATGCAATAGGAGACCATTCACGGGCACCTGATTTAAAGGGATCAAATAGCGCCTTCTTAATGTTCCTGAGTGCCCTCGTCTTTTCAAGACGATCAACTGAGCGCAGAAACCTCACCCAATTGGGCCTCATGCCGGGGCTGCTCGCCTCAGCAGTCAGGCCGACCAGCCACTTTAAGTCCCTTGCAAGGCCGCGCGTAGCGGGACGCTCAGAAACCTCATCCAAGACCTCTGCGGCCAAAGCTAGTAAAACATCTGCACGCCCCAGGTTCCGCAGGCGATCAAGTTTTCCAACGGCGGCGCAAAGAACGGCGGCAAGCACAATAGGGAGTTCCTCGTCAGAGTAGTTATCTGGGCTGTGGTGGATCCTGATTAATCCTTCGCCCGCCAATTGGACCGGGAGCAATTGTCCCTCGACAAAAAAGGGCTCGATCTGGCCGAAGCTAGCGAATAAGGATTCCTCCGGTTCAAACATCAGAGCACGCAGCTCCTGAGTATCGGATTGCATGGTCGCGAGGGCCTCGCTGATGCCCCGTAGTGGGCGGTTCATCAGTTCAAGCATCTGCGCCTGCCTCTCCAGCTCGTCCACTCGCTCCTGCAGACGCTCGTAGAGGGCCTCAGCCCTCCATTGAGCAAGTCTAGCTTTTATCTGCCCAACAAAGTACGGAGCAAGGTTCTTAAGGTTATGCCGTGAGGAGATGGTTAGGAACAGCGCCGAGCAAGCGCTAAGAAGCTGGTCGCGGGAAATCTCAAGGCGAAGATCCGGTAAAATATTACATGCGATACATATGGACCATAGCGAAGGCACCTCGGGATCGTTGGCCGGCATAGCGCAGTAGTGAGCGGATTGCAGCGCGACCCACTCGCGATGGGAATGTGAAAATAGGGGTGCGGTGCTTTCCGAATTAGTTCTCTCGACCGAGGGGCCTGGTTCTTCTAACGCATCGTCCGGTTGGCGTCTCTCCGTAGTTCTGCGCGGATAATCCTCGAGAAACAGATATTTGGGTGTTCCAACCAATTTCTCAACAAGGGAATAGTCGGCACAACTTTCCGGAGAGCCGGAGCAGTTGAGGGCATAATCATAGTAGAAGCGGGGGTAAAACAGAAAAGAGGTATTATTTTTGAAATAGGTCTTTAGTAGATCCTTCGTGAGCAGAGTATCAGGCGTGAAGGCATAGCCAACCGACCAAAGGCCAAACGTTGTCACTCGGCTGGGCCGTTCGATGTCGGCTGCAGCTGCGGGACTGGGGTTGGGCACTGGACCTTTCGGTTCGACTGACGCGAGAGACACGCGGTGAGCCTGAAGATCCGGCGCGACGCGACGAAGCAGATCAATGCAACGCGCGACAATGTCGGTCGCCGCAAGGACATGCCTCTCATGGTCCGCTAGTGGCCGGATCGGAGAAAGCCAGATGTGGGTCTCACTGAATCCATCGTTGCTGCCAGCTATTACTGCGCCTTTCACCTCGTCATCGGACAGGCCGGAAAGCCACATGTAATATTCGACTTGGGCTTTTGGGTCTTCAGTTAAGTCCAGAGAGAGCTTCCTTGACTGAGTGGCAATCGAAGGCGGACAACCCTCAACGTCTTCGATGATGCATCGAAGGCGATTAAGAAAGAAATCCGAAAAGGCGTCACGATGAATGTCAGGCAGTGCATTGCGATGGACGTCGGGAACGGCAGACCCAGCCAGAATCTGGTCGCGGTATTTATAAAAAGGACAATCTCTGTCGCGTACTACGAACCACGCGCGGCCCTGTGGAGCTAGAAGTCTTGACACGAAGGCATACGCGAGGTCCGCGCCGCCGTTGTCAAAATAGTATGTGACATGAGAACCGATGATTAAATCGTAAAGGTCTCCAGAGGTTTTCTGAAGGTACGATTTCCAGTGCTCTGCGAATGCAAGCAGCTCGTCACGGTCGCTTGATAATTGGGAGCGCAAGTCATCCCCAAAAGGCACGCGTCGAAAACCAACTCCAGCCTTCTCGAGTGATTGTCTACACTTCTGCCAAAGTGTTTCGTCCTTCTCAATGACGTCGATATGGATAGGCGTTTCGGAAACTATGGCGCCGTTGAGACGTAGAAGCTCGAGAGCAAGATTTGTGAATGTTCCCTCGCCGGCTCCAATGTCAAGGATCTTCCGGACGGTCCATTTCTTGGCCAATGTCTTTATGTGCTCGGCCTGGGCGGCATGGGCGTGCACAGACTTCGAAAGACCAGCGACGTGTTTGGCAAACTGAGCCTCGGAGTGGGTCTCCGGGCACAGGTGGGCCAGAGAAGAGTGTTCACCGTTCTTAACGCGCATTTTCGGGTTGCCTGAAAGCTGCATCTACAGGCTTCGCCGAAGTGGAAAGGCCTGCTTGTTTGAGAACGCCATAAGTAGCCTCCCAACGACTCCGGGTCATCCCAAGGAGGGCCACGGAAGGCTCATCCGGCCGAATGAATGGGATGACGGCTGCATAAATTGCTTCGAGGTCCACATCTGGGAAGTCCCTAGAACGGGCTTTCATGGCAGAGATTGCAGCGTCACGGTTGTTCATTGCGTATTCCCATCCTGCTTTGGTTGCGCGGACGAAGCGGAGAACGAGATCGGGCCGGTCCTTCAGGGTCTTCTCGCTCACGAAGTAGATGTTGCCGTAAACGCTAATGCCTTGCGATGCCGCGGTAATGACGGCTGTTTCGATACCTTGATTCTTGAGAGTAATGGGCTGGTTCGAGACGTACCCTGGCAAGACATCAATCTGACGAGAAACGAAGGGCGTGGGATCAAACTGTATGGGCACCTCCCGGACGTCTTTGGCCGACATCCCGAACTTCGCGAGCATGGCGCGGTACAGTGTGTCCGTGTCCGCACCGGTTTGAACGCCGACCTTGCGGCCCTTGAAGTCCTGGAAATCCTTGATCCCCGAGTCCTTGCGCACAATAAACCCCACCGGCGTGTGCTGGAACTCGGCTGCAATCGCAATGAGAGGCATACCCTTTTCGCGAGCCAGAAGGAGGTTGACGGCGCCGGCTACGCCGAACGAGTCGCTACCCGCAGCAATGAGCTTCAGCGGGTCGAGGCCGAATCCCCCCGGCTTTATTTCGAGATCGATACCTTCCTTTTCATAGAAGCCTTTGTCCTTGGCGACGAAGATCCCGACCTCCGCCATGTCATAGACCCAGGCGAGACGCAGGGATACCTTGTCTGGACCTTTCGGCTGTTCCACGGGTTTGGAACAAGCGGTCCCGAGCAACATCAGCGTGGTGACCGCAAGCAGCGATAGGAGAATTCGTGTTTTCATGGTTGCTCCGTGCGTTGGATTGTGACGCCATCCAGCAAGAGAAGATCGAGTTGTGAGTGGATGAAGGCAGCGGCGGCCTCGGCTGGGGTCTCAACCATCGGCTCGCCTTTCCGGTTAAAGGAAGTGTTGATGAGAAGAGGGACTCCAGTAAGGAGATGAAAATACTCCAGGATTGGGCGCAGTGGCGAATGGCTATCCTTGGCCACCGTCTGAATCCTGGCCGTGCCGTCGGCGTGGATTACGGCTGGGATGCGTTCCCTTGCGCCCGGGCGCGATTTCACTGCAAAACTCATGAAGGGGCTCTCCACCTGCCACTCGAAATAGTCCTTCACGTTCTCTAGAAGGATAGCAGGCGCGAACGGCCGATAAGCCTCTCGCCGCTTAAACTGGTTCACGCGTAGCGGGGATTGGGGGTCGCGCGGGTCTGCTAGGACGCTCCTGCGTCCGAGCGCCCGGGGACCGTATTCGGATCGCCCCATTGAGATGGCGACAAGCCGGCCTTCAGCAAGCGCTTGTGCTGCGATGCGATATTGGTCCTGTTCGGAGTGGCCCTCAACCACCGCCAAACCGTGGTGTGTTGCTATCCTCTTGATTGCATGACTGATTTCGTTGCCGGGGACTCCCCAAAACGGTGCTTGAGGAGGATCAAATTGCGCTCCCGAGGGGGTAAAGCAAGGCGAGGCGATACAGGATGACGCCCACACGGCATTCCCTAATCCCTGTCCCGTGTCGGATGGGGCTGGTGGAACGAAGACCTTGCCGTCGAATCGCCGCTGGAGTTCACCCATGGCGAGGCAATTCATGGCGACGCCCCCGCTTACCACAATTGTGTGGGTCCTCTGCTCTTCGGCTAACTGGAGCAATCTCGTGCAGATGGCCTCCGTCAACTGGTTCTGAAGCGCGCACACTACACTACAGTGATCCGGGTCTTCAGGCGTGGCAGTACGGTGTCGCATGGGAGAAACCGCGTGGCCATGTCTGCGTAGGAGTGTAGCAATCGCCTCTTCAGATCTGACGTGATCGTTGGGAAGGCCGCAACGGATATGACCACCTTCTATCCAGATGAATGGCACGTTGCGGAACTGGTCTGGATCCCCAAACGCAGCCAGCGCCATAGTAGACCCGGCCTGCTGATAACTGTTCCAGCCGCAGAAATGCGTTAGCGCCCGGTATGCTTCTCCGAGCCCCACATCGTCCCGACCTTCAGCATCGGAATCGATTCGCGAAAGACTGAAACCCCCATTGGCGCGCTGTGCCACGTAGTAGGAATGGCGCTGGAAAAAGCCACGCCACCACTCAGCAGGACTCCAACCTGAGTCGTCGAGGAGATTGCCGTACCCATCAATTACCGCAACCAGAGCGCGGTCGCAGCCCGAGAGAGCGAAGCCGAGTGAAGCATGGCTTTCATGGTGGTCGACCACGACGAGACGAGCCTGGTGCACATGGTTATCTGACCATATCCCCGGAGGCAGACTGGACTGAATCTCTTCTTTTACCTGTGGTTCCTCAATCCACTTTGGGCCGCAACATGTCGATAGGGCAACGACATCGATTTTCTCAAGATCAGATCCTGATTCGCTCTCCCAGAATGCGTGAACGACGTCCCCAAATCCCCCTGCGTAACGCTTCCGGGTATGCCGCTCCTCGATTCCCGCAAAGACGATACGCCCGTCGATTAGTAAGGCGGCAGACCCATCGCTGAGAGTGTGGCGATGTCCCGTCGGCGTTGCTTCCAGCGGACGCGCGAAACCTGCATTGACCCCGAGGATGTTCATCGGTTTACCGCCAATCGCTCCAATACGTCCACAGGTCCAGAACAATGCAGAAACAACTGTTTTTCCGATGAATGAGATGTTGGGTAGGGTAGTTTTAAACTCACCGCGGCATGGGCGCGCAGAACATCATCCCAGAAATCGCACGAAAGAAAGAGCGGGTGAAGGAGCTCGCCCTTCTCACGAAGCTCCAA
>Ga0182027_10003005_pt1 | contig 27026 bp, 23 predicted proteins | sample 712E1DmetaG_FD_121300 | JGI IMG/M metagenome (GOLD analysis project Ga0182027, IMG submission 121300) | Permafrost microbial communities from Stordalen Mire, Sweden - 712E1D metaG (Illumina Assembly) | ecosystem: Environmental > Terrestrial > Soil > Wetlands > Permafrost | place: Sweden...
ACTTAGAGATGGAAGTATCGGTTTGCTTATTCTAATTGTTTTTTCGTTATTTATAATTATAGTTAACGTGTTAAAAAACCATTTTAGCTTTGGTATAACTTTTGAAAATTTAATTCTTTTTGTGGGACTTATTATTGCTTTATCTTTATTTATTTTCCGCGAGATAGTTGGAAAGGGGACTGCTTAAGGTGTCGGAGATTGAAATAATTTACGAGGATGATAATTTACTCGTACTTAATAAACCTGCAGGAATAACGGTAAATAGATCGGATACTACAAGGAATGAGCAAACAGTGCAGGACTGGGTCGAAGAGAAAATCAAAAATCAAAAATTAAAAACCAAAAATGTAGATCAAGAGTCGGATTTTTATAAAAGGGCCGGGATTGTTCACCGTTTGGACAAAGAAACTTCGGGGATTCTTTTGGTTGCAAAAGATGAAGATTCTTTTATAAATCTTCAGAACCAGTTTAAAGAAAGAGTCGTTAAAAAAACTTATTTGGCACTAGCTCACGGAAAAATAAAATTAAAAGAGGGAGAAATTAAGGCAACGGTGGGAAGGCTTCCTTGGAACAGAAAAAGATTTGGAGTTTTGTCCGGCGGCAGGGAATCAGTTACAAAATATAAAGTGCTTAAATATTTAGTTTTAGCAAAAAACAAAAATGATTTTTTCTCCTTGGTTGAACTTTATCCCGAAACAGGGAGGACACATCAAATTAGAGTGCATTTAAAATACATAAATCATCCGATTTTTGCAGACAGCTTATACGCCGGAAGAAAAACCGCAAGAGACGACCGAACTAGACTTGAAAGGGTTTTTCTGCACGCCTGTAAAATTGAATTTACGCATCCAAAAAACGGAAAGCATCTGGCTTTTGAAAGTCCTTTGCCTCCTGAACTTGAAAGTTTCCTCACGGAAAATCTCTCGGAAGGTTAGCCGTCTCGAGGCCGTTTCGAAGCCTTGACACCAATCTCATACCATGCTAATATCTGCTTCTTATGGGCATTAAGGAATGGGAACAATATCAAAGAATGACTGGGAATGTGGCTGCAGCGGAAATGGGTAAAACCCTGTTTAAGCTATTTGGCGATGTCCCCTCTGAGACGGAAAAAACCGAAACAAAAAGATTCTCCAACGAAGCGAGAAAAGCCTTGGAAAAAGAAGGTTATGTCGTGTATGAATTAACAGGACAATCAATTGCAAGCTTACGAGAACAAGGCAAACCTTTTTGGTCAACATGGTACAAAGATTATCCTGATTTTGAAGCTTTGACCTCAAGAAAATCAGAGGTAGCTATAAATCCAAAACAATTCTTTCTTCCCAAAAGTAATAATAAGACACTAGGAGAACAGCAAGCTTTGGTTGAAAGGTTTAGTACGGATATTTTCGCAAAAGTATCAGGCGTTGAAGCTGTTTTAGGAGAAGTTTCAGATTATACGGAACTTGCCTTTTTAAGCCCTGAAAAACAACGTTTATTCGGAGAAAAATATGACTATAATTATACAAGAACCCAAACACGGGTTTGGTCCGATGTTGCCATTGTCGGTGACTTCCTTCCCGGTGGTGGTCTTCTTGTCGACTACTGGCATCCTGGCCGTCGTCATGACTTTCTCTTTGCGGCTCCTCTGGTAGTGCCGGTTGGTAATAAGTAATCGGTTTCTTGATTCTTTTGGATATTTTCTTTTGGTTCTTCGATTTTTTTGTCGAAAATTTTGACAGAGTTTAAAAACGGAATAGGTTGCATCCACGTGCTTTTTGCATTAACATTAATAGTATATTGATTTGGAGGTGATAGTTTTGGGAAGTTTTGGCGGTTTCTATAAAGGCGAAAAAAAGAAAGCGAAGAAAAATACAGATTCAAAAAAAAGCTTTGGCGATGCGCCTAGTTTTGTGATGCCTGAAATTATTTCAAAAAAGGACAAAAGGTAGGTTTAAATAAATGAGAAAAAATGAAAAAAAGGGTAAGAATACAAAAATTGCCCTAATTTTTTTTCTGATAGTTTTCTTTTTTGTTGCGGTATCGCTAATTTTAAAATTTATCCAAGTCCTTAAAAATAGCAGCTTTGATGGAAGTCATAGCTATAACCTAGCAATTATAGAGGAGAAAAATTCTTGGATTATTTCTTTTTCTCCCGAAGCAAAATCTATTTCGATTCTTGATGTTAGAGGTAAAACAGGGGAGGAAAGCCTTAACCACCTATTAAATCTTCCAATAGACGCGGTCATAAAAAGAGATGATTTGAAGATAGAAAATTCAAACATTGCTTCCAATTTGTTTAAAGTTTTTTTCAGCTCCTTTAATTTAGCTGCAAAACCTACGTTTATTGATATTTTTAGATTAGCTCTCTTTGCAAAATCTGTGCCACAGTCGTCTGTTTTTGAAAAATCGGTAAATGTAAATGCGGATGATTTAGTAAAACAGCAAATTGTGTCTTCGATTTTTTTAGATTCAACAATCGTTTCGGAAAAAAAAACTATAGAAATTATTAATGCTACCGACACTTCTGGGCTGGGGGCAAGACTGGCAGCTCTCGTAAATAATATAGGAGGAGATATTGTGTTGGTTGTTACATCGGAAAAAAATGAAAATAATTCAAAAGTTATTTATTACGGAGATGATTCATATACGGTAGATCGACTTTCTTCGATTTTTGATTTTCCAAAAGTCAGAAAAAACGGCGGGGCAATTGCAGATGTTATAATTGTAATCGGAAACGATTCGGTTGATTCAAAAAGTTTTTAATATGTTTTTAGACGTAGTTTTAATTATAGCAATACTTTCTTTTATTCTTGCGGTCTATTCTTTAAAAAAAGAAAGTCATAAAAAAGAGCTAAGCAAAGCTAAAAAGGATTTGTCAAAAAGCAGGGTAATTTTCCAAAAGAGGCATTAATCGTCAGAATTTGAATCTTCATCTTCATCCTGTTCTTTATTTCTAACCTGGTTTTTTATTTTATTATTTTTATCAAAAACAAAAGCCGTTTCGGAAGTAGAGACAAAAGAAGGCTGAAATTTAAATTTACTTGCCCTTTTAGTTTCTTTAATAAACACATAAACTTTGTGTACGCTTGCCGATTTTACATACGCTTCGTATTTATTCCCGCTTCTCATAAACTTTATTAGTCTTCTGCCGATGTCATCGGGTAAAACGCCGACATATTGTTCATTTTCCAAAACAAATATCCGCGACCTTTTGATGCATAAGTTTACCAGCTGTCCTATCCTAAGCGTCTCAATAACTTTTGGTTGGGCAATATTTATAAGTTCCACTATTTTTGTTTTTCCTGTTTCTTCCAAGAAATTATTATTAATTTGATACCCAACGGCCGGAGAATCGTCCTTAGTATTGTTTTCTTTTAATCTTTTTAGATTTTTAATTGCAATTGTGTTTAAGGGATCAAGCACAAAAACTTTTTTATAAGTAGCTTTGGCGTTTTTTATTTTACCGACAATCGTAAAAGCAAGCGCAAGTCTGTTTAAAGCATCAATGTCGTTTGGATTTTCCGAAAGAAGCCTTTTATTTAGCGTAATTGCGTTTTCCCAGTCGCCGGTTAGGGCGGTTTTAATGGCTTGGTTTTTTATATTTGGTGGTTGAAAATCAGTCATTTTTAAGGAGAATTAATTCAAAAAAGTTTACTATTATTCATTGCAAAAGTCAAGACACAAAGGGTATAATAGGTCATTATGAGCGGACATTCAAAGTGGTCGCAAATTAAAAGACAAAAAGGCCTCACCGATATAAAAAAGGGTAGAACTTTTACAAAAATTTCAAACGCAATTACAATTGCGGTTAAGCAGGGCGGGGGAATAGGCGATCCTGATCAGAATTTTAGATTAAGACTTGTAATGGATTCCGCAAAAGCGTCAAATATGCCCAAAGAAAATGTCGAAAGGGCAATAAAAAGAGCCACCGAAAAAGAGACAGGGCAGATAGAGGAAGTAATTTACGAAGGATTTGCTCCTGGAGGGAAAGTGGCGCTGGTAATCGAAGCCGCAACGGACAATTCGCAGAGGACTACGGCAGCTGTCAAAAGTATTTTTAATAAAGCGGGTGCGCATTTTGGTCAGCCGGGATCGGTAATGTATCAATTTAAACAGGTAGGACAAGTAATTGTTAAAAAGGAGGATAAGTCTTTTGACGAAATTTTTGAGCAAGCTGTTGATTCCGGAGCAGAAGACGTTGAGGATGCGGGAGAGGAAGTTTTTATTTACACAACAGTTCAGGGGATGAAAAAAGTGGGGGATCTGCTTAAGGAGAAAAGTGTAAATATAGTCGAATCGGAAATAACAAGAATCCCAATTGTTGCGGTCAGATTAGACGATGATGCTCAGCGTGCGAAAACGGAGAGCTTCATGGAATCAATAGAGGAGTTAGATGACGTACAAAAAGTTTACTCAAATATGGAATAAAAGCAATGTTTAAAAGGAAATTAAGAATCACAAGAGCGGTTAAGGCCTCAAGCTTTGGTAAAAATGTTAAAAATTTTCTTACAGGAAAAAGACAACGGTTCGTTGTTTCGGTAATACTTTTATCAACAGGGCTTTTTATATCGGAATATTTTTTGGGCAAGTCGGGAATTTATATAGTTTTTGTTTTGGCAGTCTTAACGGATTTGCTTTTGTATTTATGTTTAAGAGAGGACTTAAAAGAAAATTTTTCCCTGCAGATTTTCATTCTCCCTTTTTTTTATAGTTTGGCAATTGGTTTATTTTACCTACTTGTTCCGGCAAGATTTTTAACCAGGACTGTGGTGACTTCCTTGTATGCGCTTGGTCTTTACTCTCTTTATTTAAGCGAAAATATTTTTGTTGTTTCTTCCATGAGGACAATTGCGCTTTTGTCGGGAGCAAGAACAGTTACTTTTACAATTAGTCTTTTGTCTTATTTCTTTTTGGCAAACGTTGTTTTCTCTTTGCATTTAAACGTTTTTTTAACACTTCTTTTAATTTTTTGCTTTACTTTTCCAATGATTCTTCAGTCTTTATGGAGTTATTCCTTAGAAAAAAGTTTAAGTTTAAATATCGATTGGGTATTGTTTCTGACAATTTCTCTTTTTCAGTTATCAATTCTTCTTTGGTTTTGGCCAAGTACGCCTACTTTAATTGCCCTGTTTTTAACCGGAGTTTTTTATACAATCGTTGGACTTTCCCAAGTTTGGATGGAAAAGAGGCTGTTTAAGGGAGTAATTTGGGAATATGTTTTAGTTTCGTTAATAGTATTTGCGGTTTTATTTTTCTACACAAGTTGGTCTTAAAAAAAATCTTGCCGTCCACCGGGGAAGAGAGGAGAGGGTAAAAGGAACCACAGAAAAACATTAGCGGCCTATAATAGGTGATATAGTTTGATATATTTACTAATTAAATATTATAGGACTTAAAATTAGGTAAATTGTGGATAACTTTTAGTTTTCACAGGGAATATGCAAGAATTTTCACAGCTTCTTGTCTGGAGCTACATCACTCGCGGTACTTGATTCGGTAAATATCCGAGGCCAATATAAAAACTGAGACCATAGATATTCATACGAAAAAAATACGAACGCTCCTTTCTCTACTATGATAGTGCTATGAATAATGCTAAGCATGACATTTTCGAGGCTAAAAATGATAGTTTAGATTGATATTACTATCTAAACGAAACGCAGACCAGACAAGGAGTAGGGGTAGGAGAAACAGCAAGGAAAATGTCCACAGGAATTATAAACGCGCGTTAAAAGAGGATATAGGGGCTTAGTTTTTCTTGAATGTTAGTATTCTTTCTTCTCTTCTCAATGTCATGCCTTAGAATTAATGTCTGTAGGCGCTAGGAGAGCTAAACTGATTATGTCGCACAATAATACTTTTACGACGTCTCTCAGGCTGGATCCTTGGGGGAAGACCTATTTTCTTATAATTTTTTTTGTCGTTTTTTTATAATCTATTTACTTGCGGTTATTCTCTCTACAATATTCTCTCTTTTTATCCCCGCATATGGTTTATCTTATATCCCCCACTATAGGATCCATTATTTTTATTTTCCCGAGGCTAATTGAAGCTAATTATTGTAAATTATATTCATCCCCCGAGGCTAGAGTTGACAAAAATAGATAGATTCTGTTTAATAGTCAGGTCGATGTTTGGTTTAATATTGTATTTTGTAACATTTTTAGTAATATTTCCGTTTAATCTTTATAAAAATCAAATTCCTAAAATTATAAAGCCGGTACCGGAATTAAAAAAAGTTTTATCACAAAAACCGGAAACTATAGAAACCCAAAAAATAACCCTGACACCAACGAGCGCGCCGATTACACCAACTCTTACACCCGTACTATTACAAACATCTACAAACACGCCAAGCCCTTCGCAAAACCAAACCTGGGGCGTTTCAGAGCAGGTCGGAAGCGATACCTATACGGTAAAAGTGCAAAACGACAGTCAGATGGCAACTCCGCAGGAAATTTTAACGGCGCTTAATAATTATAGAAGTGTGCACGGAAAAGGGATACTTTCTTGGGATAATAATTTGGCAGATTTTGCCCAAAGCCGCTCTGACCAATTCAACAAGGACGGAAAACTTGATGATCACGCCGGTTTTAATCAGCTATTTTCAAATCCCGATAACGTTAAGAAACTCGGATTTTTAAAACTTGGAGAAAATTCTTCAATCGGATATACTCTGGACGCGGTTCATATAATTGAATGGGTTTATGCATCGGATGCTCCCCATAACAATAATCAGCTTGATAGCGACTGGACTTATGTAGGGATTGGAGTAAGCGGAAATTCAACTGACCTAGTTTTCGGCGGAAGTAAGATCTAAATAGCTACTTTGTTGCCGTAGATATAAATTCCGAGATTGGAGAGTTGCTAAAAGAGACTTTATTCATTTCGCCTATTGGAACAATTGTTGATTCAGCCCGAAATCTTGGTATCACTCCTTCTACTTTTCCGCTTGTGTCTTCATCTATGAAACCACTCTCGTCTGTTTTATCCGCGTCGGCAAATATTGCAGTTCCTTTGGTCTCGTCATAATTAAGGAAGACGTCCTGACTTTTTCCGTTTTTTAGCTTTGAGCTAAGAACAATGTAATAGTTGCCATCTGTTCCTAATTTTAATCTTCCATCTTTAACTATTAGGGTTTTTTCTTTACCGGTGAGAAGCTCATTTTCAATTTCCCCTAATTCTTGTAAAGGAATAGTATTTCGTACATCTTCCTCGTTGTTAACATCGGCATACGTTCTAATATTTATTTTAGTTAGATCTACGTAGGTATTCCCCGGTAAAAATCTTTCGGGAATCCCTTCCTGGGTTCCTACAGAGTCTTGCTCGGTTCCTTTTTCAACTTGAGCAACTGTTGTTCTAGTTGAAATTTGTTCACGAGCCTTTGAGTCAATTATAGGGCTATCGGGATGAGTCGCTAGGTAACCGGTCGTAATCGCTCCGGCTACGGTAGCTGCTCCGAGAGCGCCGTAAGCGACTCGCCTTCCTATTTTTCGTATTTGTTGTTTTTTAAAGTAGGCTTCATTTTCTTTTCTTTCTTGGGCTCTTAGCTCTTCAACGGAATTGAATCGTTGAGTCCCTTTTTTGGTAATTCTTATTATTTCTTGCTGTTCGGTTTGAGGTTCTGGCATTTTCTTAAGAATATCAGTTAGTTATTTATCTTGTCAACTTTGACTAATTTGTAAAAGTCTTCTACAATTAGGTTGACGTCGCAAAATAATGTTCCGTTTTGTAATATTTGCATGTCGCAAAACGGATCTGACTCTCTTAAATTATGAATAATGCTAATTTACCTGAATTAATTGATCAATTTTTGGAATATTTGGAAATAGAAAAGAATTGCTCCAAACTGACGATTAGGGATTACAGACATTATTTGGAAGTTTTTAAAAATTGGTTTACCACTACCCTACCGGATAAAAGTTTAAAAAATTTAGATTTACAAATTGTCAGGAAATACCGCGTTTTTTTATCCAATAGAGTTGATTCAAAAAATTTAACATTAAAAAGAGTTACGCAAAATTATTATATTATCGCGCTTAGATCATTTCTCCGCTTTTTAATTAAAAATGATTATGAGACCCTGGAACCATCAAAAATTGATTTGCCGAAAACCGAAAGCCGATCTTTAAAGTTTCTGGAAAAAGAACAGGTCGACCGCTTAATAATGAGTGTTGATACTTCAAAAGAAGAAGGAATCAGAGATCGTGCAATCCTGGAGCTACTATTTTCTACCGGTCTCCGTGTCTCCGAACTTGTCGGCCTTAATAAAGATAGAATTAATTTGGACAGAAAAGAATTTGGAGTAATCGGAAAAGGTGGAAAATCAAGAATTGTCTTTGTGTCGGACAGGGCTGCGGAATGGATTAAACGATATTTGGAAAAACGGGAAGATATTTATAAACCTTTGTTTATCCGTTATTCGGGTAGACCAAATGGGGAAAATAACGGTGAAAAAATGCGTTTGACTGCAAGAAGTGTTGAAAGACTGGTTAAAAAATACGTTAGAAAAGCCAGAATTCCGGTTGATGCAACCGTCCACACGCTCCGTCATTCCTTTGCAACCGATTTGCTTACCAACGGAGCCGATATCCGTTCGGTTCAGGAAATGCTGGGTCATAAAAATATTTCAACCACTCAAATTTATACTCACGTCACCAACAAACAGCTTAGGGAAGTTCACGAGGCATTTCACAGTAAATAAATCTTTATTTAAGAGGAAGGGTTTGAATAAAAGGTAGAGGTTTATGGGGAAACATTACTTCTCTTTGTTCTCTACCTTCAAGTTTCAATTCATGCTGAGCCGCCAGATGCATTCCGGCGCTGATCATATTTATGTCTTTGCCATTTCCATTCCTTGAAACCAATGCGCTTAAGGTTTTTAGAACGTTTCTAGGTGTTTCTCGCTCTGGCATATTTAATATTAGGTTAATATCCCATTTTTTTAAAAAAACAAGCATCAATAGGTTTCATAAGATAAGGTAACGGTTATGGTTACGGTATTTTGGCCGGGAGTAATATTTGTTGAAGGAGCAGATACTTTTTGAGCTCCTGCGCTAAGCATTGGCTCTCTAAGCGGCATCGGAGCCGATTGATTATCTTCGCTTACATCAACGATTTTTCCCAAAGTAATTCCTGAGGCATTTGCAAGGCTCTGAGCTTTACTTTTTGCATTAGCTACGGCCTGATTTCGCGCACTTGTTTCCAGCTTTTTTTGTAGGTCGTCGCTAAAAATAAATGAAATTCCGTTAACCAGATTTGCTCCGTCTGCCGTTGCCGTATCAACCACTTTATTTGCGTTTTCGATTGGTTTTATTTTAATTTCAAGGTCTTGTTCAACAGTGTATCCGACAATATTTTGTCCATTTGTATTATCATATTCGGGATTTACGGAATAGTTTGCCGTTTTTATGTCTTTTTCGTCAATCCCGAGTTTTTTAATATCGTCAATTATTTTGCTTGATGCCAGATTAACTTTATTTTGCGCATCTTCCACAGTTGAAGATTTCTGAGTAATTCCAACAGAAACCATAGCTGTGTCCGGAACAGCGGTTGCTTTTCCTGTTCCCTGAGCTTGGAAAAGTGTATTTTTGGTTGTTTGAAGGCTGGTTATAAAAAAAGGAATCGGTCCGGAAAATTTTGTATATAAAAATAAGCCGAGGAATATAAATAGTATCGTGAAAAATGATGCTTTCAATTCCTTCACTTTTTAATAGTAAGTTAACACTATAACTTTGTCAAATACAAAAATGAAAACTATGAGTTATTTTTGGTCAACGACTATCGGATGTTTTAGCAGATTCAATTACATTTTCAAGAAGCATCGCTACATTGACCGGTCCTACCCCACCTGGAACAGGGGAATAAAAGGAAGCGATTCTTTCTGCTTCTGTCTGATCATAATCAGTATGAAACCTTCCGCTCTTATCTTTACACATTCCCACAGGTATTAAAATTACATCTTTTTTAAAACTTTTAGGATCAACTGTATTTGGTTTTCCGACTGTGGAAATTAGAATATCCGATTGCTTGACTAATCCTTCAGGATTTTCTGTTTTAGTATCAATTACTGTTGGTTTAATCCCCTGCTTTTCTAAAAATTTAATAATTGGCTTTCCCCCGGTTTCTCCTTTTCCTATAACCGTAATTTTTTTTGACTTAAGAAAGTCCAAAAACGAAGATTTTTGTTCAATCTTTCCAAAAATTTCCTCCAAAATTTTTCCCACAGCTCTGGCAATTGGAGGTTGATATCTGCTATCTTTCCTAAATCCATCAACATCCTTTTCTTTTACAATAACATTCGTCGCAAATTCATAGTCAATTTGTTGAGGCAATGGTCTTTGAATAACAATACCGTTAATTGAATTATCGTTATTTAGTTTATTAACTTCTGTTTCTATATCTTCTCTTAAGACCGAAGAACTGAATCTAAAGACAGTGGTTTTAATGCCTATTTCCTTTGCTTTTAATTCTTTTTGCTCGACGTAGCTTTTGGAAGCCGGATCATCGTCTACTAATAATATTGCAAGGCTCGGAGTGATTCTCCGTTCTTTTAATTTTTCAATTTCTTTTCTAAGACTATTAAGGATTTGCTGTGCGATTTGATTTCCGTCAATCTTCATCTTCTATGCAGGTTGCTGAGGCAACGTGGTCATTACTATCTGAAAATCTCATTAGAATAACTCCCTGGGTATCTCGGGATAACTTTGGAATGGATTCAATTTCAAGTTTTACAATCTGGCCTTTTTTGGAAGTTATAATAACTTCCTTGCAATTATCCGGGATTACTTGGGCAAAAGCTACCTCACCGGTTTTTTTGGTAACCTTTGCAACCTTAACACCCTGTCCTCCTCTTTGTTGACCTCTGAATAGCTTTGCGGCTGTTTTTTTGCCAAGACCGTTTTGCATAACGGTTAAAAGATCACAATCTTGTTTTACGTCTAAAACATCCATCCCAATTACCAAATCGTCTTCTCCTACCCTGATTCCCCTGACTCCTCTTGTGTTTCTGCCCATCGGTCTTACGCTTTTCTCCGAAAATCTAATTGCTTTTCCGTGTTTTGTTACCAATAAAACATCGTTATCTCCGTTGGTTAACTTACTCCAAACTAATTCATCGCCTTTATCAAGTTTAATTGCTAAAATTCCGGTTTTTCTGATATTTTCAAATTCCGAAAGTTTAGATTTTTTAACCGTTCCTTTTCTGGTTGTCAGGAAAACATATCCTCCCTTTTCGTCCTTACGGTAAGTTATAAATGACTGGACTTTTTCATTTGCCTCGATATTTAATAAATTTACAACCGCGGTTCCTTTGCTGGTTCTGCTTGACTCGGATATTTCATAAGCCCTTAATTGATAGGCTTTTCCTTTGTCAGTAAAAAACAAAAGATTGTCGTGCGTTTGGGCATAGCGGATGTGAAAAATACTGTCTTCATCCTTGGTTGTCATTCCTTTAATTCCTTTGCCTCCCCTATTTTGAGTTCTAAAACTTAACAAACTTTGGCGTTTTATGTAGCCGGTATTTGTTAAGGTAATTACGGTTGGTTCATTTTGAATTAAATCTTCCTCTGAAAATTCACCGACTTTACTTTTATAAACTTTTGTCCGTCTTTCATCGCCGTATTTTTCCTTAAGCCTTGTAAGTTCATCTTTAATAATTACCAAAATCTTTGCCGGATGAGCAAGTAAGTCTTCTAAATATGCAATTGTTTCTTTCACCATTTGGTATTCGTCTTCAATCTTTTGTCGTTCCAGGGCTGCCAAGCGTCTTAACTGCATATCTAAAATTGCAGTCGCCTGGATTTCGGATAGTTTAAATTTAGTCATTAAATTGATTTTTGCCGTTTCCTGGTCTTTTGACTCCCGAATTGTTTTAATTACGGCATCAATATTGTCAACGGCAATTTTTAATCCTTCCAAAATATGAAGTCTTGCTTTTGCCTGTCTAAGTTCAAATTCCGATCGTCTTTTTACAACTAAATAACGGTGTTTTAAGTACTCTTCCAAAATCGTTTTTAAATTTAAGGTTTGCGGAGTTCCGTCTACCAAGGCAACGGTGTTTGCGGAAAAAACTGTTTGGAGATTAGTATGTTTATATAAATTATTTAAAATCTTTTTCGGAGAGCTGTCCCGTTTGAGCTCGATTGCAATTCTAGTTCCGTCTCTGTCGGATTCATCTCTTAAATCAGAGATCCCTTCAATCTTTTTATCTTTTGCAAGCTCAGCGATTCTTGCAACCAATAAAGCTTTGTTTACCTGATACGGAAGTTCGGTAATAATTATTGCCGATTTACCCTGACCGATGTCTTCGATTTCCGCTTTGCCCCTAATTAAAATTCTTCCTCTGCCCGTTGTATAGACATTTTTAATTTCGGCAATGTCATAAATTGCTCCTGCTGTTGGAAAATCAGGGCCTTTTATGAATTCTAAAAGTTCATCAATGGTAACATTGGAAACCATTTGCGGCGCTTCTGTTCCCGCTTTTTCCTGGAACTTCACTTTACCGATCATATGGATTACGGCGTTTACAACTTCGGTTAAATTATGGGGCGGGATTTTAGTTGCCATTCCAACCGCAATTCCTTCGGAACCCATAAGGAGGAGATTTGGCAAAAGGCTTGGCAAAAAAACCGGTTCCTTAAGGTTTGCGTCAAAATTATCGATGTAATCAACAGTTTCTTTGTCCAAATCCCTTAGCATTTCATCGGAAATCGACGCCATTCTTGCTTCGGTATAGCGCATATGGGCCGGCGGGTCTCCGTCCATAGAGCCGAAATTTCCCTGGCCGTCAATTAGCGGATAGCGCATTGAAAAATCCTGAGCAAGTCTAACTAGCGCGTCATAAATCGGTATGTCACCGTGAGGATGGTATTTTCCCATAACCTCTCCGACAACGGTTGCGCTTTTTTTATATTTGGCCGTATGAGTTAGGCCAAGCTCGTGCATTGCGTAAAGAATTCTTCTGTGAACCGGTTTTAATCCGTCTCTAACATCAGGGAGAGCGCGGGAGACAATAACCGACATAGCGTAATCCAAATACGCCTTTTTCATTTCGGTAGTTATTTCTGTTTTTTGCAGTTTTCCAATATCCATAAAATTCAAATCCTAAATACTAAATTCCAAATACAGCATTAAAGGAAAGGAGCAATTAAAAGCGCTACGATATTTAGTACCTTGATCATTGGATTGATCGCAGGTCCTGCGGTATCTTTGTAAGGATCTCCGACCGTGTCGCCCGTAACTGCCGATTGGTGGGCAAAGCTTCCCTTGCCGCCAAGATTTCCTTCTTCAATATACTTTTTAGTATTGTCCCAGGCGGCTCCACCGGTTGTCATAGATATAGCAACAAAAAGGCCCGTTACTATACTTCCGATAAGAAGTCCTCCTAGGGCTTTTGGGCCAAGGGCAAATCCGACAACGATTGGGGCAAGAACGGTAATTAAGGTCGGAAGAATCATCTGTTTAATCGCGGCTTTTGTAACTATATCTACAGCTTTTCCGTATTCGGGCTTTGCTTTTCCGGTCATTATTCCTTTGATTTCTCTAAATTGTCTTCTGACTTCATTAACGATTGAAACGCTTGCTTTTCCGACCGCTTCCATTGCAAGGGCTGCGAAAAAGTAGGGTAATGCTCCGCCGATAAAAAGACCAATGATTACTCTTGGATCGGATAAAAGAAAACCGCCGTTTAATCCTCTTGCGGCAATCTCCTGGGTATAGCTTGCAAAAAGAACCAAAGCTGCAAGTCCGGCGCTGCCGATTGCATAAGCTTTTGTAACCGCCTTTGTGGTATTTCCAACGGCGTCCAGGGGATCCGTAATGTCTCTGACTTTTTGGTCAAGTCCTGCCATTTCCGCAATTCCTCCGGCGTTGTCGGTAATCGGTCCAAAAGCATCAATGGCAACTATTATTCCTGCCAGAGACAGCATACTCATTGCCGCAATTGCGATTCCGTAAAGTCCGGCAAACTGGAAAGCAAAAAATATTGCTGCAGAGATCAACAGTATTGGTGCCATGGTTGATTTCATCGATATCGCAAGTCCTGCAATAATATTTGTTCCGTGTCCCGTTAGCGAAGCATTGGCAATTGTTTTAACAGGAGAAAAATTCTTGGATGTAAAGTATTCGGTTATAACAACCATTCCGATTGTAACAATTAATCCGATTATCGAGGTATAAAAAATATTTAAAGGCGAAATACCTTTTAACCCTTCAGGGAAAATAGAGGATGTTAAAAAGTAAAAGCCGATAATAGATACGATAATTGCAACCGATAGTCCTTGATATAAAGCTATCATTACTTTGTCTCCCGAAAGTTTTACAAACCAGGTGCCGACAATGCTTGCAACTATTGAAATGGCTCCGATCAGCATCGGGTAAAATAAAACGGCTTGATTTCCCGGAAACGTCAGGCTCCCTAAGATCATTGCCGCGACAGCCGTAATAACATAGGTTTCAAATAGATCCGCTGCCATTCCCGCATCGTCTCCGACATTATCTCCGACCAAATCAGCAATAACTCCCGCGTTTCTTGGATCATCCTCCGGTATCCCCTTTTCGATCTTCCCTACCATATCGGTTCCGACATCGGCAGACTTTGTAAATATGCCTCCGCCTAATCTTGCAAAAACGGAAATTAATGAGCCGCCAAATCCAAGTGCAATCAAGGGTTGTAAGTTCCCGTTTGCAACTCTTTCTAGAACTGCATAGAATCCCGAAATAGCCAAAAGCGCAAAACCGGCAACCATCAGCCCGGTAACCGCGCCGCCTTTAAATGCCAAAGAAAAAGCAGCCGACAAGCCTTTTTTGGCTGCTTGGGCTGTTCGAATGTTGCTTCTTACAGCAACATTCATTCCGATAATTCCGGCGATAGTGCTAAAGATTGCCCCTACTGCAAATCCCAAGGCAGTAATCGGGTTAAAAGTAAAATATAAAATTGCGGCAATAATAATTCCGATTATTCCAACAACCGTGTATTGTCTTTTTAAGTAGGCCGCGGCGCCTTCGGCGATAGCATCGGAAATGTCGTTCATTTTTTTATCGCCTCTGGGATTTTTTAAAACGTCAAAAGTTAGAATAAGGGCATAAATAATAGACAAAAAACTTGCCCCGATTGTAAAAACGAGTTTGTGGTCCAATATAAAAGATAAATTCATAACAATCTGATAATTATAAAAAATTAAAACTTCTTTTTCAACAGGTATTAAATGTCCAAGGTTGCCGTTTTGGCGTTACTTTGGATAAAGAATTTTCTCGGCGGAACTTCATCTCCCATAAGCATCGTAAAAACCGCATCGGCTTCTTCGGCATCGTCAATTGATATTTGCTTTAAACTGCGGTTTTTGGGATTCATAGTCGTTTCCCATAATTGGTCAGGGTTCATTTCTCCCAAACCTTTGTAGCGTTGGGTAGAAACTTTTGCTCCTGCCCCCAAAGTCTTTATATAGTCATCTTTTGCCTGATCTGTCAAAACATAAACCATATTTTTCCCGCTAGTTATTTTATAAAGGGGCGGTTGGGCAACATACAAATATCCCTGCCTAATTATGTCCGGCAAATGTCTGAAAAAGAAAGTCAAAATTAAAGTTTCAATATGTTGTCCGTCAACGTCGGCATCGGTCATTATAATAATCCTGTGGTATCTTAATTTTTCATATCTTATTTGTTCTCCAATTCCGGCCCCTAGCGCAATAATTAAATTCTTAACTTCCTCGTGTTCAATTATCTTGTCAAGCCTAGCTCTTTCGGTGTTTAAAATTTTTCCTTTAAGCGGTAAAATTGCCTGAAATTTTCTATCCCTTCCTTGTTTTGCCGATCCTCCCGCGGAATCTCCCTCAACTAAATAAAGTTCTGAAACCGCCGGATCTTTTTCCTGACAATCGGCTAGTTTTCCCGGGAGCGATGATCCCTCTAAAGCGCCTTTTCGTAAAATCGCTTCTTTTGCAGCTTTTGCCGCAAGTCTTGCTTTTGCAGCCAGATAAACTTTTTCTAAAATTTTTCTTCCCGTTTGCGGATTTTCTTCAAAATAAGTGGTTAAACCTTCTTTAACGATGCTGTTAACAATCGGCTGAATCTCGGAATTTCCCAGTTTTCCTTTTGTCTGTCCCTCAAACTGGATTTTATCCTGAGGCATTTTTACAAAAACAACCGCGGTTAATCCTTCTTTCGTGTCATCCCCCACTACCGAATCCTCCCCTTCTTTGAAAGAACCGATTTTTTTACCATAATCATTAATTGCGCGGGTTAGGGCCATTCTAAATCCGGTTAAATGTGTTCCTCCATTTACGGTGTTAATAACGTTAACATAGCTTTCCACATTTTCGGTGTACTGGTTGTTGTATTGCAAAGCGACTTCCACTTCTACATCCTTATCCATTTTTTTAATAAAAATCGCCTCGTGGAGCGGGCCTTTGTTTTCGTTTAATTTTTCAACCAAAGATAAAATTCCGCCCTCAAAATAATAGTGGATTTCCTTTTCCTGATTCTCTCTTTTATCTAATAAATGGAAATATAAAGTCGGAACAAGATAAGCCCTTTCCCTAATTGCTTTTTTTACGCTGTCAAAATCAAAAGTAATATCCGGAAAAATCTCATTGTCCGGAAAAAAAGTTGCAGTTACCCCTGTTTTATTTGGAATATCTTTTACCCCTGCTTCTTCTATAACTTTAACTGCGGTTTTTGGAACTCCCCTTTCGTAGTCTTGTCTATAAATCTTACCGTCTCTTTTTACCTCTACCCACATCCATTCGGAGAGCGCATTTACAACCGAACTTCCTACTCCGTGTAGTCCTCCGGATATTTTATAAGCGGATCCACCGAATTTTCCTCCTGCATGAAGTTTTGTCATAACAATCTCAAGTGCGGATTTTTTAAACTGTTTCATTATGTCAACCGGAATTCCGCGTCCGTCGTCAACGACCGTTGCGGATCCGTCTTTGTTTAAAAGTATCCAAACATTTTTAGCAAAACCTGCTAAGGCTTCGTCAACGGCGTTGTCGATAATCTCCCGCAAAGATTCATGAAGACCTATGGTGTCAGTTGATCCGATGTACATTCCCGGTCTTTTTCTAACCGGTTCAAGCCCTTCAAGGACTTGGATTTGCTGCGCTGAATAGTCGGAGGATTTATTAACTTGAGTTTTTGATGTCGCCATAATTAGCCTATTAATTTTAACAAAAAAACAGAACTATTACCAGTCCCAATTAATCTATTTTAAACAAAAATTGTCCTACCTCACAACCTCTAAATCGAGTGGAAGACGCCGCGATACATTCCCATGCTACAGCTAAAAACTAAGTCCTCTCCTTTTGCAGGAGCTGTAAATTCAATAGTGTCGGACGAACCAACCGGAATAACTTTTTGAATTCCCAGCGAAGGAATTGTAAAAGCCTGGATACAGCTTGTTCCCGAGTCGTTTGTAATATGTAAAGTAATTTTTGTACCGGCTTTTATATTTATGTCATTTGGTAAATAATTGGCTTGTTCAATTGTAATCTTAGGATTTGTTGTTGCCTGCTCCGTATTTGTTTGGTTAGAATTTGAACAATAAGAAACCGTGCACCAAAAACCTTCGGCCAAATTATCTAAAGTATAAGGATTTCCGGTTTGGGTGACGGCGCTATTTAAAGTTATGACTGCCAGTAAAATAATTACAAAAGCAATGAATTTCATAAAAGTTTGCTTTAAAACTTCTCCAAGCTTGGCAGTAAAATATCCAATTAAAAAAAATAAAGGAGTTGTGCCTAAAACAAAAGTAAATAAAACTAAGGCTCCAAGAATCGGGCTACCGGAAGAAATCGCAATAGCCATCATTGCCTGAGTAATTCCGCAGGGAATAAAAATAGTAAATGCTCCCAAGAGTGCCGGGGCAAAAATATCTTTATTTTCAGTTTGCTTCTTAATTAGTTTTTCTGTAAATCTAGGAGCTTTAATTACAAAATATCTAAAAATTGGATGAACATTTAGAATATTAAGCGCGGTACCAACCATAAAAATCGCAACTGCAACTTGTAAGAGTACTTTGAGCGAAATAGAAAGCTGAAAAAAAGATCCAAGCCAGCCCAGAAGAAATCCAAGAACAGAATAAGCAACAAGTTTTGTAATTAAAAATGACAGAATCGGCAATGTTGTATTCTTATTTTTAAGTCCTTCTTTTAACTTTTCTTCTTCTCTTTGTGCTATTGTCGCCGTTAAAAGTCCTCCCTGGACTGCGGCACAGCTTAATCCTCCTGCCAGTAGGCCGGTAGAAAAGATTGCAAGTAAGTTTATGCCTTCCATATTAATGGCAGCACTCCTTTGTTTCGGCGATTGCCGGAACGTCGTTCATTTCCCTAAGCATGTCCATTCCTTTAGTTCTTAAAAATCTAATAAACAAGATAACTGCAATGACTATAAAAAATATGTTTAAATATGTCGTGTAATTCCAGGTAATTCCTTTGTTCATTATTAGTTCAATATTTTTATTTGAAGGAATTATTTTCAGAAATCCAAATAAAATTTCAACAATATATCCGGCTGTTGCCATTGCAAAATAAAAAGTTGCAAAAATATATAAAGCGACTTTCCACCCATAATATTTTCTGTAAATATCCAAGATTGGTAAAACAATTAAATCGGCAAAAATAAAACTGGCAACTCCGCCAAAACTAATTCCGCCTTTCCATAGAACTGCAGCTAAGGGAACATTTCCAACCGAACAAACAAAAGAAAAAATAGCAACTAGCGGTCCGAGTAATGGACCTTCGATTGCGGCAAGTGTCGGATTATTTTTTAGGAAAAATGCTTGCCAAAAAGAATTTGGAACATAAGCAGAAAGTATTCCCGCAACTAAGAATCCAATTAGTAAATCTATCCAAAGCGATGACCAATCCATAATAAAATAATGACTAATTACGGTAAACCCTTTTTTACTAAACAACCTGGAAAATAAAGAATCCCCCGGTACATTCATATCCATTCCCGCATGTCCTTCCATTTTTCCAATAATCCCCTTTTCCGCCTGAGATTTTCCCTCATTTATTAATTTTTTTGAGAAAGTAAATCTAAAAATTAAGGAAATAATTAAAACCATTAAAACTCCACCCACGAATTCTGCCGTCATAAATTGCCAACCTAGTAGGACAATTAAAATTACACTTAGCTCAATCACTAAATTTGTGGATGCCAATTCGAAAATCATGGCATTTGTAAAAGTTGCGCCTTTTCTAAAAATTGACCGTGCCAGTGCGGTTGCGGCATAAGAGCAAGAGCTTGAGGCCATTCCAAATAAGGTTGCCAATGCGTGACTTTTTATGTTGTTTTTTCCTAAAAGGTTCGCCATTGATTTATGAGAAACAACAGCTTGAACAATTCCGGCAAGAGCAAAGCCTAAAATAAGAGGCCAAATTACTTCCCAAAACATGGAAAACGCAGATAAAACGGCGAGGGGGAATTTTAAAATTAAATCCATTATTTTTTCTTATCAAAAACGTTCATTATTTCTTCAATCGCTTCGTCGGTTTTTCCGGCCTTGATTGCATCGGTTGCACAGGTTTTTAAATGGTTTTCCAAAATTACCGATTGTGTTTCCTTGAGCGCTCTTTCCACTGCGTTTAGTTGATGTAAGATATCTATGCAATACTCGTCTTTTGAAACCATGCTAATAACTTTTTCCAAGTGGCCTTTGGTGATTTTTAAGCGGTGAATTATTCTTTCCTGTTGATCTTTTGGTCTGTATGCCATATCCCCTCCTAGGGGATATAATAAACCATAAAACTGCTCTTTGTCAATAACGAAAATTTGTTTATTGTTAGAAGTTTATTTTTTGATGCCGCCCCACTCCACCAAAGTGAACCCGTTTCTTATTAGTTTGTCTAAAGTTTCTGGATTCGGAGATTTGTCAGGCTTATTAGTTAATGCATCGTAATCCAAGAAGACCCTAAAGACAGTTGTGGGTGCAGGGTTAACTGTCATTGGAAATAGCAAATTTAATTCATTTGTTTGCAAAAAAGAAATGCGGTAATAATTCCCATTTTTTGCCAGTAATTCCGGTACCCAATAATCCAAAAAGTCTTTTCTTTCATTTTTATTCAGTCCAATTTCCGTAAGTTTATTTTTTAGGAAACTGCTTAAATCGCTTTTCTTAACTATCCAACCGTCTTTAATTTCGGGATAAGGATTGGAATCTATATTCCCCGACCAATACAGATAAGGATATTTATTGTTAAAACAGGCTTGCTTTGCATATTCAGATCCTTTTTGTTTATCATCTATTTTGTCGCAATCGGTCAAATTTGCTTTTAGATTAACCAAAGTTCCGTCAGGGTACGCGTTAACGTTCCAAAAATCACCATATGTCGGAATATCGGTTGTAAACTGGATTGGGACATTAAACTTAACTGAAACATTTGTCGGCTTATTTGGATAAAGATATATGACGGGTTTCCCACATCCTCCCGGTAACTTAATATCAAATTCTCCTAGAGCCACCCACCTTCCCCAAAAGTCTTTAATAAACAAGAGCGGATTTTCTGCAACATATTCCTCCAATGTTGGTTTTTTCACTCCGGGATTTACCTGTGTCCATTCGTCTGGATTTATGCCCGCATTCTGGTTGTAATAATCTAATTTATTTGAATAAGCTAAAGAATAAAGAGGATGATTATTGTCTTTTAATTTATATAAAGATACGGAATTTACAGATCCAATTTTATCAAGATCTGTGTCGTCAAGATTGACTACCCTGGTTTCAAGTGAAGTTGCGCAAGCATCCGGAATTGCGGTGCGATAAACATTAAAGAAAACATTATTTCCGCTACTATTTATGTCGTTTTTATCAAAGCCTAAATTTGCTAAGTAAACATAATCAGGATATTTAGCTTGTTCGTTTTTATTCTTAGTTTCTTGTTTATATTTTTCAAGGGCGATCTGAAAGTTGGCATAATCTTTTTTGTACTTTTCAGCATTTGCAGGAGTTGTTAAAGAATATAAAAATGGTAGACCGGTTGAGTCAACAACAATAACTTTTGTATCGGTTAGAAAATACTTTTGTTTTAATTGGTATTTCTGTTTTTCCGATTGGCTCAGTTGATTAAGATTAAGGTCACTAATCGAATATGGTTTTGCAAATAATTCTAAGCTATTAAAAGGAGACCTCAGGTTTAAATAGGACGAGTAATTAATAAGATTAGGTTCATAAATCGTGTTTCCTTGCTTATCTTTTCTGTTTGTTTGGATAAATTCATTTGCGATTTGGTCTTTATATAAAGAGAATGAACTATTAAGAGTTAGTTGTTCAAGATATTCAGTGTCAAAAACCTGCGTACTTGTAATTTTGCTTTTATCCAAATAATAGTAAGGACTATCATAATCTGTTTCGACATATTTTATAGCACTGTTGTTCTCGTCGTTTAAAACGTAACTTTTAAAATCTTTCGTTGCTAAAATAAAAGCTATCGGTCCTCCTGGTCCAGTATTTCCTCTCATTGCAATTATTCTTGTATACCCCTTTAAAGTTCCTTTCTCGAACACACCGGCTTGGTAATAGACAGCATTTGTATCCCAACTGTTTAGCTTATCTTCTTCGGTTAATTTAAAGATTTGTAAATCGCTTATCTTTTCTAGCGTTCCTGAAAACAAAGAGGACTGAGGAGTGGGAGAAGTCGTTGGTACCTTGCTTATTTCATTTGCCTGCTTTTCTATTACAGGAGCAGGAGAGTTTTTTGTTTTTAGGGCTCCTAAATAATATGCGCTTGCGCCGGTTGCGCATAAAAGAATTAGAACAATAAAAACAATTAAAAAATATTTACTTCTGTGGGACTTCGGAGGATTTTGATTTATCGGCGGAACAACAATTTGAGACTCTACAGGGTGGTTATTAATTGGTTGGTTTGGTTCCATTAATTTAGAGTCTCAAAACCAAATTAAAATGTCAAATAATTTCTTTTTCTGTTAAATATTTTTTGACTTCTTCAAAAATAATTTTGTGGCCTCCGGTTGATGGATGAAGGCCGTCAGTAAGAAGTTCGTTTAATCTTTCTGTTGGAAATTTACTCATCAATTCTATATATGGAATATTTTCTTGCTTAGCGACTTCTTTTACGATGTGGTCGTACGTTTTAACGAATTCTATTCTGTAAGCCGCGGAAGGTTTCCACGGGATTGGATCAACTCTTTTATCCACGGGAGTTATTCCCGCAAAGATTAAATTAGCGTTATATTTTTTTGATTTCTGTATTAGAGTTAAAAGATTTTTTCGAAATTGTTCTTCTGAAATCCTATGTTGTTTTTCTTCTAAAATATATTGAGAATCGTTCATCCCGATCCCAATTATAATTGTTAACTTTTCGTCTTCCCATGATCTTGCTTTTACTTCTGAGTCAAATCTTCCCAAAAGTCCTTCTGAATTATCGCCGGAAACTCCCAGGCAATAGACGGAAGTATGGTTATTGAAATTATTTTCCGCCTTTTCATAGGCCAGATCTTTTAATCTCTGTGCCCAACCGCCTTCTTTGTCCCATGCTCCCCAGGCAATACTCGATCCGAAAATAAGAAGATTCATTAATTAATTATAGCAAAAGAAGTTTTTCCTAAATAGAAAAGAATAGATTTTCAAGAGTTAGTCTGGGGTTGGCATTTGAGGTTTTTAGGATTTTGTTTGCGCTTTCAAATTCTTTTAAAAGTACTAAAAATGATTTTCTATCCCCTTCCGCTTCTAACATTTTTTCCCTAATTACTAAAATCATTTTTTCGCTCCATAAAGCAGCTTCTTCCTTATTTTTTCCAAAATCCTGAGCCATTTTTAATTTTTCCCCCGTATCTGCTTTTTGCAGTTCATCCAGTAGCTTTTCGTAAGTCTTTTTTTCTTTTTCATCAAAAACCAACCCGCCCATAGCGTTCAAATCGATTAATTTGCATCTGGAAATTATTGTCGGAAGGACTGATTCTTTATCTTTAGCAATTAAGATAATTATAGTATTGTCCGGCGGTTCTTCTAAAGATTTTAGTAGTGCGTTTTGCGCGTCGACTGTGATTCCCGTGGTTGCATCTAAAATTACGGCTTTTTTTGGACTTTGCAACGGTTTTAAATATAGTTTTTTTTGGACGTCTCTTATATCCCCTATTCCCACCGGTTTTTCCGGTTCAATTATGCTTACATCAAATTTGCCGATTTTTTCCTTTTTGCATAATTCCTGCCAAGTTTGGGTTGCTTTAACTTTATCTTTTGCTGTAATTAAAAATGAGTCCATAGATCCTAAAGTATTATTGACTTTATACCACATATTCGCCTACTATAAAAGTAATGCCCGATAATACACAAATACCGGTTGGAAATCAGTCTGTCTTAGATATACTTCTTGCCGAACGAGCCATTACCCCCGAGCAATACGAGGACATAAAAGTAAAAAGTGCAAGTAAGAATATTCCCGATACCACAGTAATTGAAGAATCAAACATTGTGCCTGAGGAAAAGCTTGCAGAAGCAAAAGCCAGGCTTTTGTCAATTCCTTTTATATCACTTGAGACAACTTCGTTTTCCCCTGAGGCTTTGGGACTTATTCCAAAAGCGGTGGTTGAGCGTTTTTCCTTAATCCCCTTTTCCTACGATGACAAATTAAAAATTTTATCGATTGCAATGAGTAATCCCGTGGATTTAGATGCAATCGGATTTGTCAGGCAAAAAACAGGGCTGACTATAAAAACTTTTGCCGCAACGCCATCGGAAGTTGCATCGGCAATAAACCAGCAATACAGGCAGGAAATCGTCGGAGAAGTTGGAGAAGCTTTAAAAGAAACCGAGGAAACGGAAAAAACAAAAACTATCGACAGTACCCAAATTGCCCAGATTATTAAAGAAGCCCCGATTGCCAAAATTGTTTCGACCATTCTTGAATTTGCCGTTACATCTAGGGCTTCCGATGTCCATATTGAGCCCCAGGAAGATCGGGTAAGAGTAAGATATAGAATCGACGGAATTTTGTATGACAAGTTAAGTCTTCCTAAAAGCGTTCAGGAAGCGGTTATCTCGAGGATTAAAATTCTATCGGAAATGAAAATCGATGAACACCGCACTCCACAGGACGGCCGTTTTAATTTTAAAGTTGCAGATAAAGAGGTTGATTTGCGTATTTCGGTTTTGCCAACAAGTTTTGGCGAAAAAATCGTTATGAGGTTACTTAGAAAATCCGGAGGCGTTCCCTCTTTGCAGGAATTGGGAGTAACGGGAACAACTCTTAAAAATTTAGAGACGGCAATGCTTAAGCCTCACGGAATAATAATTGTTTGCGGACCTACCGGGTCGGGTAAAACCACTACTTTATATTCCGTCCTATCAAAACTTAATACTACCAGAGTAAATATAATGACCTTGGAAGATCCGATTGAATATCAAATGGCAGGCATAAACCAGGTTCAAATAAATCCGGGAGTCGGGCTTACCTTCGCCTCAGGGTTGAGGGCATTTTTGCGCCAAGACCCAAACATTATATTGGTCGGAGAAATCCGTGATCAGGAAACAACGGATTTGGCTATTCAGGCATCCTTAACCGGGCATTTGGTTTTTTCAACCCTTCATACTTCAAGCGCTTCGGGGGCGCTCCCCAGGCTTACGGATTTGGGGGCGGAAACTTTTTTACTGGCATCAACAATGACTGCTATTCTTGCCCAAAGAATTGTCAGGAAAATTTGTGAACATTGTAAAGAGCAGTATGTGCCGGTTCCGCAAATTCTTGAAGAGATGAAACTTGTCCTTGGAAAATTGTATCCCTCGCAAAACGGAACGGCTATAAAACTGTGGAAAGGCAAAGGTTGCACGGAGTGCGGAGGAACAGGATATCTTGGCAGAATCGGAATTTTTGAGACGCTTCCGGTAAGTGAAAAAATCGCTGGGTTGATTTTAGAAAAATCGGATGCTAATACTATAGAGAAGGAGGCAATTTTAGAGGGAATGATTACAATGAAACAGGACGGTTATATTAAAGTATTAAACGGAATAACAACAGTAGAAGAAGTATTAAGGGTAGCTCAGGAATAATATGGAAATTAAAGAATTATTAGCTATAACAATAAAAAGCAATGCTTCCGATCTGCATCTTTTGCCGGGGATTTTGCCCGCCATAAGAGTTGACGGAGTTTTAAATTACTTAACCCAATATCAAAAGTTGACCAAGGAAGACGTTGAGACAATGATTTTTTCGCTTCTTTCTCCCGAGCAAAAAGAGCTTTTCTTAAACAACAAGGAGCTTGATTTTTCTTTTGGGTTTGGCGGAGGCGATTATGGTGATCAGGGAAGATTTAGGACAAACATTTATTATCAGCGGGGTTTAATTAGCGGTGCGTTCCGTTTTTTACAGCCAAACGTAAGGACTTTAGAAGAATTGCATATGCCTAAAGTTTGTCATAAATTTGCCGAGTTAAAACAGGGATTTGTTCTGGTAACCGGTCCGACCGGACACGGTAAATCAACCACCTTGGCGGCAATAATAAACGAAATAAATGCAAATAAGGCAGATCACATTTTAACAATCGAAGACCCTATTGAGTACATTTATCCGGTAGGAAAAAGTATTATTTCCCAAAGAGAAATGAACCTTGATTCACACTCTTGGTCGATGGCTTTAAGATCTGCGCTTAGAGAAGATCCGGATGTTGTTTTGGTTGGAGAAATGCGTGATCCGGAAACAATCGCGGCAGCAATAACTATTGCCGAAACCGGACATCTGGTATTTTCTACTTTACATACTAATTCGGCATCCCAAACAATAGACAGAATTATAGATGCTTTTGCTGCTTCCCAACAGGCTCAGATTAGAATCCAGTTAGCAGCAACCTTAAAAGGAATTATTTCTCAACGGTTGCTTCCGCAAATAAACGGAGGAAGAGTCCCGGCAGTAGAAGTACTAATCGGTACTCCTCCGGTTGCAAGTAACATTAGGGAAGGAAAAACACATTTGATTGACTCGGTTATCCAAACATCTTTGGATGCGGGAATGGTTACGCTTGAATCTTCGCTTTCCTCACTTGTTCTTTCGGGACAAATCAGTCTTGAAACCGCTAAAAGCTACGCTTTAAGACCGGAAGAATTAATGCGAATGATCGGATAATATGAAACTGCATTATAAGGCCGCAACAAAAGAAGGAAAAATCGTTCAGGGATTATTAGACGCTAATGACATAAACGAAGCAGCTTTATATTTACATAACAAAGAATTATTGCCGATTCAAATTTCAAAACAGGATGCGGGGCTTAAAATTGCTAATTTTTTGCCTTTTAACAAAGTTAAAGCAAACGACATAATTCTATTTACCAGACAAATTTCTTCGATGCTTTCCTCGGGACTTACCCTTATGCGTTGTTTGGAAATTTTCAGGGATCAAATACAAAACGACCGGATGGCAGAAGTTGTCGGAGGAATAATCAGTGACGTGGAGGAAGGAAAAACATTTTCTTCGGCGCTGGCAAAATATCCCGATGTGTTTTCCCCGATTTTTGTTTCTTCCATAAAGGCCGGAGAATCATCGGGACTTTTGGATAAGGTTTTGCAGAGGCTTTCCGACAATTTGGAAAAAGAGTCAAAATTAAAAAGCACAATAAAAGGCGCCTTAATGTATCCAATTATCATAGTCTCCTTAATGGTCGTTGTTATTTTTGTAATGATGATTTTTGTAATTCCTCAGTTGTCATCCTTATACCAAAATTTAAATATTCCACTGCCTCTCCCTACGCAAATAGTTATGGCTCTTTCTAGCTTCGTGGTGAATTTTTGGCCGGTAGTAATTATAGTAGGAGGCTTGGGTGTTTTTTTCTTTAGCCGCTGGAAGAAAACGGAGAGAGGACAAACGATAATTGATGCGATTGTCCTAAAATTACCGATATTTGGAAAACTTACGAAAGAAACAATTCTAACGGAATTTACCAGAACTTTCGGTTTACTTGTTGCAACAGGAACATTAATTGTAGAGGCGCTTTTACAGACATCCGATACAACCGGAAATATTTTTTATAAAAACGCAATAAAAGATTTGGCTAGGCAGGTAGAAAAAGGTGTGCCTGTAGGAGAAGCTATGACTGC
>Ga0182027_10003006_pt1 | contig 27026 bp, 27 predicted proteins | sample 712E1DmetaG_FD_121300 | JGI IMG/M metagenome (GOLD analysis project Ga0182027, IMG submission 121300) | Permafrost microbial communities from Stordalen Mire, Sweden - 712E1D metaG (Illumina Assembly) | ecosystem: Environmental > Terrestrial > Soil > Wetlands > Permafrost | place: Sweden...
TCCATTGAATTAGTTTCTGCGGCACGGAAAGATCCAGCAGCATTTGACGAGGAGCTTGCAAAAAAGGCAAACCTTGAAAATTTGGATCAATTAAAGGACAATATCAATAAACAAGTTGATCAATATATTGGCGAGATGAGATTTAATGTGTTACAATCAATTACAATTGATAAGTTGATTGAACTAAACGAAATTAATGTGCCAGAGTGGATGACAACGAATACAGTTAGAGACACGCTTGCGATGCAAAAGAAGGATATTGCAACAATTTCTGCGGAAGAAAAGGAATCTTTAATTAAAGAAACGGTTAAAAATATAAAAGCGGCGTTTATAGTTGCTAAAATTAAAGAGTTAGAAGTTGATACGGTTTTATCAGAAAATGAAATGCTTAAAATTCTGGAAGCAAACATGAGTAAACTTCCAGAAAATATTCAAAAGGAATTGACGCAAGGGAAAAACATGGCATTATATTCAAAAATAATGAATGATATTCAGAATGAGTATGTAATTAAATGGGTAATTGAACATGCGCAAATTAGTGCAAAGAAACAAGAAGAAACAGTTGTAAAGGAGTAATCAATATGGCAAGAATTAAAAAAAGTTTTGATACGAATGGCTTTCCAGAGAAGTATTATAAGCAACTTATGGGAAGCGCAATTATGGAGGATTTTGATGGGCTGGATGAGGAAGCTTTAAAGAAAGCCATTGTTGAATCAGAGACTTCGATAGAAGAGGTTGAGCAGGAAAGAGATAAGGACGAGAAACTTAAATCGGTAAAAGATGACATGAAGCTTTTATCAAAGGCATATTCGGATACAAAAAAGTTTCAAAATGCCAAGATTAAATACGCATTATTCTGTCTTGAGAAGAAGGGGAAACTTTAAAATTTGTTAAAGTCAAATACAAAAACTTGCGGTGGTAAATTGATTATTAGTGTCTTTTTACCAAAAGCAATAAATAAAAATAATTTGTATTTGATGAAAAATCTTGGGTTTTCCTGGTCAGAGCGCTTATTGAAAAACGGATTACTTTCACTTGATGATAAAACTATAATGATTTCTGGATCATTATCAAATCGAATAATTTCCATTTATTGTATTGGTTCATTAAGTGAAAGTGATTGCAAAAGCTACGTGGATAAGAAGTTGGAAGAAATTAATAAAATGTTGCAATAAATCAAACTCGCATTTTTATAAATGTGATTTGATCGCAACAAAGGACAAACATGCAAAATTATATTTCATTACATAATAGTACTATTTTTTCGATAATGAATTCAATCATTAAGCCGGCTGATTTATTTAAACGAGCTGCCGAATTGGAAATGAGCGCGGTTGGAGTTGTTGATAATTTTTCATTGGCGGCAATATCTGATTCTTATAAAGTGGCGAAAACATCAAAAGTAAAAATGATTGTTGGCTGCCAATTAAATTTTGTGGATGCTTTGATTCCATTTTATGAATTTAATTCCGGAAAAGTTAAAGAAAAGCCGACTGAAAAGATAAAAAATATTGTTTTGATTGCAAAAACCCAGCTTGGGTATAGGAATCTTCTTCTTTTAAACAAAGCCGGATTTGATTGTCGATTAGGGAGGTTGCCGCTTATTGATTGGCGGCTTTTGGAAAAATATAAAAATGATCTTATTTGTTTAACCGGGGATGCTTGCGGAATTCTCGGAATGAATATAAGTAATGGAAATTCTGAGAAAGCAAAAGAAGATGCCATTAAATTAAAAAATATATTTGGCGATGATTTGGCATTGGAACTGATTCCGAATAATCTTAAATATAATGGATGTGATCAATTTGCGGTTAATAGATATTTATTTAAATTATCAACCGAGTTGGAAATTAAAGCGATTGCAGCGAGCAATGCGAAATACCTTTATAAGGAGCAGCATAAGGTTCATGATTTGGTAATGGCAATTAAGCATGGGCGAAGCCTTGGGGATAAAAGCCGTCCAAGATTTGAGTTTGAGCAATTATATTTGCATAGCGCGGAAGATATTATAAAGTTTTTCACAAGAAATTTTGGGGTGGATTTTGCGAATTCATTATGTGAAAATACCATTTATTTCGCGGATAAATGCGAAAAACCAAATTGGGTTAAACCAGATTTTATAACCGGGGACAAATCGCAACTACCAACTTTCCCAGTAAAAGATGATGAGGATTATTTAATTTTTAAAAGCTGGCTTGAAAATCAATCTGATAAAATTAAAAAGATTGATGAAGATAAACAGTTTATGAGATTTAAATGCCAGAAGGACTATGATAAATTAATCCCCACAGGTAAGGAGAAAATTTATAAAGATAGAATGGATAGGGAATTAGAAGTTTTTGAGGCGCTGGGCTTCTCCTCTTATATGTTGATTACCCATGACTTTATAAATTGGGCGAGGAAACAAAAAATTCCTGTTGGTCCTGGGCGGGGATGTTTAGTTGGAGAAACTTTGGTTTTAACTGAAAATGGTTTTAAACAATTAAAAGATATAAATGTCGGAGATAAAGTTTATACACATACAGGACAATTACAAAACGTTTTGAATAAATTTGAATTTGATGTTGCCAATAATGAGGATTTGTTGGAGATAAAAACAGAGCTTTCATTTGGGAGAACGTCTTTAACAAAAGAGCATTTAGTATATGGTTGCAAAAAAACATTAAAAAGTATAGATGAAATAAATAATTGTGAAAATCAAAAAATTTGGGAGGGCACTTCTAAAAAAATAAAATTTGTTGATCCTGAATGGATCAAGGCTGAAGATTTAAATATTGGCGATTATGTTTATACAAAATTTCCTAAAATTAATGAAACGCCGAAATATGAGCAAATTTTTGATTTGGCAGATTTTGCAAAACCTAAAAATATTTGTAATGATAAAATAAGAATAGAAAATAAAATTATTAATAATTTATCTGTTAGAGAAGTGTCAAGACAAACAAAAGTGCCATTTGAAGCTGTAAGGCGAGCTAAAAATAAGATTTTAAAAAATGAAACTCAATTAAATTTAGTAAAAAATTATCTTGATGAAAATAATATATCATTAAATGATTGGATTGCCTTACCTAAATTTTCTTATTATTATATAGATAGGTATATACCAATTACTGATGATTTTTTATATATATTAGGTCTATGGGTTGGTGATGGTTGTTTAAGAAGTCTTAATTCCGGTTTAAATTATGCTTTTCATATTAATGAAAAAGAAATTATTGAAAAAACTCTATTATTTTATACAAATTTAGGACTTAATATACATGGTAGAACATCTGACAGTAATTGTTGGTCTTGTGATATAGGCACTTATTTGTTTGGCGAATTATTTAAATTATTATTTCCATTTTATAAAAGGTCATCTTATACAAAACATTTGCCATTATTTTTTAGGAAACTAAATAATAATCAACTTATATGTTTAATCAAAGGCGTTGAAGATAGTGATGGGTATATTAATGGCACATGTGAAAGTATTAAAACTACTAGCTTACAATTAGCTGAAGAATTAAAAGAATGTTTTGATAAATTAAATATTCCTTGTGGAGTATTAATTGATAAAGCAAATGATACACACGGAAGAAATAATGCGACTTCTTATTTGATAAGATTTTCTGGAATAAATACTCCTTTAAAAAACAATTATATTTATAATAACGGATATTATAGCAAGATAATTGGTATTGAAAATTGTATAAATAATAAAGTTTATGATATTACTGTGGAAAATGATGCGTCATATTTAACTTCTTCTGGAATTATGCATAATAGTGTTGGTGGTAGTATTGTTGGATATTCCCTCGGTATCCATATGGCTGATTCGATAAAATATGGTTTAATTTTTGAGCGATTTCTTAATATGGATAAACGAGAATTTCCTGACATAGATAATGATTTCGACTCTGAAGGGCGGGAGAAAGTTCTTTCATATGTAACGGAAAAATATGGTAAGGATTATGTTGCGCATGTAAGCAATTTCATGACATTCACGCCAAAAGTTGCAATTACAGATGTCATTACGAGTCTTGAAATTGGAGGAAGCCGGCAGGATGCTTTTAAAATTGCAAAAAACATAACTGAAACAATAGATGCTGGCGCTAAAACAATGAAAGATGCGCTTGCAAGCTCCAAATTATTCGCTGAGTTTTGCAAGGAGCACCCAGAAATTTTAGAATACGCAGAGCCTTTGCTTGGTGTCATTAGAAGCTACGCTACTCACGCAGCCGGAGTTGTAATTGGGAAATATCCTTTACCAGGGCTTGTTCCTTTGAGGCTTGATGATAACGGTGTGGTAGCGTTGGAATGGGAGAAAACAAGGGCGGAAGAAAATGGTTTGGTTAAAATTGACTTTCTTGGCTTGGAAACTTTGAATGTTATTAAAAATACTAACGCTATTATTAATTCCTTAAATGAACCAGAACCAGAAAACCCTCCAAATTTTGATAAGAAATATCCAGAAGTTTATGATTTAATCACGAATGGCAAAACGTTTGGAGTTTTTCAATTGGGAGCTTCTGGCGGAACAATTGGTTTATGCAATATGACCCAACCAAAGAATATTGAGGATATTGCTATTATTAATGCGCTAGCGCGCCCAGGCGTGCCTAGCGATATTAAAAAGTCATTTATAGATAGAAAGCTTGGAAATGAAAAAATAGTTATTCCTCATCCTAATTTGAAACACGCAGTAGAAGCAACATTGGGATATTGCGTTTTTGAGGAATCGTTCATGTTTCTTGCGCATGATTTCTGCGGCTGGGATCTTCAAAAATCCGATAAAATGCGCAAAATTTCAAAATTAAAAGCGAAGGGCAAACAGATATTAGAGGAACTGCAGGAGGACTTTATTAAATCATCATGTGATTATTCAAAAGTTAAACCTGAATTTGCGAAAAAGATATGGGATGAATGGATAATTCCGCTTTCTGGATATGCATTTAATAAATCACATTCCATACTTTATTCAATGACATCATTGCATACGGCATATTTGAAGGCATACTATCATAATGAATTTATGACTGCGAACTTAATATCAGAAACACATAGTAATTCGCCGGCTTCAAAGGAGAATATATTAAAAATTAGGCATGAATTACGGAAAGCTGGGGTTAATATATTGCCGCCAAAAATTAATGATTCGTTTACAAATTATCGGTTAATCGATAAAAATACATTGATTACCGGTATGGCGGCATTACATGGAGTTAAAGCTCCAGCCGCCGAAAATATTATGGCGAATAGACCATTTGCAAGCTTTGAGGACCTTCTTTTAAGGACGGATGCATCAAAGGCAAGGGCGCCAACAATACAAGCAATGGCAGCCTGTGGGGCTCTGGATTGCTTTGGGCTAAGTAGGAAGGCGATGTATACCTATTGTAGTGATTTGCGAAAAAAGAGCAAAACTTGGCATGAAAGAAATCCTGATAAGAAATTTGAATATTCATTACCGACTGAGGAATGGACAATTGGTGAGATTAGGGCTTTTGAAACGCATTTTATTGGGGAAGCGCTTTCTGGCAATAAAACAGATTCATTTCCGGATTTATTTTCTGGACACAGGGCGGTTTCATTAATTTCAAAAGTAATAACACTTCCAGAAAAAAACAATGTTGTTATTGAAGGTGAAGTTATAGATATGTTTACATTTAAGGTTAAAAAGCCTGATAGTAAGATATACGGGCAGGAATGTTGCAAGATGTTAGTTGAAGACATTAATAATGACCAAGTAAATGTTGTGTTTTTTCCTGACCAATATAAACGATTGAAATATTTGTTTGAGGAGACACTTAGCGAAAAATTTGAAAAAGGTTTTGGAATTAGAGTTTCTGGAAACACATCTAAATTTGGAAATGATACATCTATTATAGCTTCGGATGTTTACGGGTTATTTGAACCAATTGGACTTCCAGCGGATCTCACCCAAAAAAAGATAAAGCTATTAACTGTTAAAAACAAAAAAATCAAAGAAGTAACAAAAGAAGATGTTGAAGACGAATTAATGATAATAATTAATGAAAATTGAAAACTGTAAGATATATATAATTTAAGGAGAATTAACATGAAATGTTTAAGTTGCGGGATCGAAATCCCACCCCAATGGGTCAATGCTTTAAAAAATAATAGTTGCCCCGCGTGTGGAAAAGAAATTATGAGCAAGGATATTCAGGAACTAATTAATGGTTTATCTGAAGCTCTTGAAAAAATGCCAAATAATCCACAAGGAATTGCTTGTTGGATTACATCAAATTATAAATTAGAAAAAATTGCTGATTATGAGCCAACACAATTTACTACAGCTAAAAAGCCCGGTAATATAAATAGAAACGCGACAAATTCCGAGCAAAAAACCGCTGTTGAAAAGTTTTTTGAACGGGCGCAAGTAAATCTCGCTGAAATTCCAAGCAGAAAAGCGAAGGTTCCACCGCAGGTTAAAACCATGGATGATATTGAGGGTGATGACCAGGACGTTGTTGAAGCTGATGGAAACGAACCACTTGATGAAATTGATAGGATGATTTTAAATGGTAATGGTGGCGGCTCAATGTCTGATGATGAAAAAGATGCAATTGCTTCGGTTATTCAAAATGCAAAATTTGGGTCGATGGAAAATAATTCTTATTTGAATGAGTCAATGGAAAAACAAAAGCAACGACAGGAAAATATTGCTAACGGAATCGGGGCAACAAGTAGAAGTGGAAAGCCAGCTGGTTTTAGAAGGGCTGATTAATTGTGGTGTGTCCTCATTTTGGAAAAGAAAAATGTGATGAGCATTGTATTGCTTATGTTTCGGCGCATGAAGCAGGTGATACTTTTGCAGAAATGGAGGGTGAATATTCTTCCGAAATGGCACTTGATTTTATTATATTTTGTGATACAAATGATGAATTGGTAAAACTTAGCGCTAAAACTTGGGCAAATATTAGAAAGAGGATTGTTGATTTACAAAGAACAGCTTATGTATCTGGATTTTTTCACGGCTGGGAACGTTTGGATTATGAGCAAGCGACTCTTGATTGGTTAGATGGTTCAGAAGAATAAAGGAACTAATGTTTAGAGTTATTTCAAATAAGAAAGTAGAGATGACTGAGGATGAGTTTGCTGAATACAATAAAATTTGCAGGTCATATGACCGCGCATTTTTTAAAGGCGAGGAACTATTTAAAGATTTATTTGAAACAAATGATGACGGGATTATAATTTATATTAAAAGTTTGGGGAATCGACAATTTTCATTTGAGATAGTATTCTATCTCATGAATTTGATGCAGAACCAATGGCTAAGAATAATGGCTAACAAAGTTAATGCGGCTGTTGATAAATTAAATTTAAAAATGGCTGAAATGGATGCTAAGATAAAAATGTTTGACAAGAGATAACCATACAGAACCGATTACTCATATGGAAAATACAACAAATAATTTTATGCGCGTTATTGAAACTGCGGGATTAACATCTTTGGACAGTGATAAATTATCTCTTGATTTACAAGAACTTTCTGAAATTTCAGATTCCTTACCAAAGGATAATGTTTTTTCGATTGAAAACTGCTTAAATTTGGAGAGAAGCTGTATTCGCGGTTTAAATATTTGTGATTATTGGACCCCGGTTATTCACATTGTTCTTTCGGAGCAGGAATCCGAAAGGGATATGCAAAAAAATAAAATTTATATTAACCCGAAACAAACGGATCAAGCAAAATTAACTGCCGAAATGAGAAAGGCGTATTCAGAAAGCGATCCGGATTATAATAAAATTAAAGTGATCGTTGAAAGGGTTAAAGGATTAAAATTCTTTTTTGAGAAGAAAAGGGAAACGTTTAAATCTGCAATTTTCGTATTCAAAGATCAGTTAGCGTCTTATAAATTGAGTGACAAGGGAAATTCTGGGGAATCTCTTTCATATGAAAACGGGCAACAGCAAGAGAAAAAATTTGGCAAAATAAGCTGGTAAAAAGGAAATTATTATGAATAGCAATTTGGACAGAGTAAAACCTTGGTATATAGTAGAAATAAAATATAAAACTAAATATAAAAGATATTTAGCCAATTCATTTGACGGAGCAGCATCGTTCGTACATTTTAAATGCGTAGAAATTAGTGATGATTTAGTTATTGATAGTTTGGAAATGGCATTAAAATTATTTGTGGACAATCAACAATTAGAAAAATTTTATCCATGGTCTTCGATTGTGGATGTAGATCTTAAGAGGTTCTTAAAAAATCAATTATAAATTCCAACAAAAACAAACCAACAAAAATCAAGGAGATTAATATGGTAAAATATGGAAAAGTACAATGGGGCGAGACTAATTATTCAGAAAACAAATCAAAATTTGATAAGGAGAAATTTCTTCTTTTAGAAAATGGAATAACAACAATCCGAATTTTAATGGAGCAACCTTTAACTTATATGAGTCATAAGATTAAGTTTGCAAATGACACTAATCCTTATGGGCGAAACGTTCGCTGCGCAATTGATAATTGCCCAGTGTGTGAGAAATATAAGGAAAAAGAAGCTCAAGCAAAATCAAAATATATCGTGGGGGTATATGTTGTAAAAACTGGTGAATTTAAGTGGTTGGATTTTGGTGGGCAAATATTTAATGCGATTGGGGCAATTAAACAAATTCCTAATTTTGAAAACGTAATGGAATATGATATTAATATTATCAAAAATCCAAAAGGTGGCAAAAGCGGATTTTATCAAGTTGTTCCGGGAGCGCCTTCGCCATTAACGGCTGTGCAAATTGAAATGGCAGATAATATTGATGTTGATTATCTTAATGGTTATGTAGAGCCTCTTTCAGTAGAAGAAGTAAATAATACTATGGAAAGAATCCAAAAATGGATTGATAAGAAAATGGCAGAAAATGCGGCTTTACAACAACCGCCACCAGCAGTTGTTGCTGCTAAAAAAGCAAAAGCAAAGGAAGCTGCTGTTATAGAGGCGGCGCCCGCAACGGAAGAAGAAGATGAGGACCCAGTAGACGAGCCACCACCAATTAAAATTGATGATAAGGCTTTTGCGTTCAGAGTAATAAAGAAGTAATAACTTAGATATATATTCTTAGAGAACCTCGATTTCAGGGAGCATAATTAAATGTTCCCTGAAATTATTTTAAGGAATATATGCAACAACTATTAGTAGGATTAGACATTTCAACAACAACTATTGGATTTTCAGCAGTAGTTATTGAAAATGATAAAATAATAAATATTGATTATTCATATTTTAAACCAAATAAAAAACTTGGGCAAATAAAAATGCTTATAGACGCGAAGAATCATATCATTTCAATGATTGATAAATCCGCAAAAAAATATGATTTGGAGCCAATAATTTGCGTTGAGGATATTTTGGTTTTTGCAAGCAAAACCACAACGAGAACACTAACAGTTTTATCCGCAGTAAATCGGGTTATATGTGTTGCCGTTTTAGAAAAATATAATAATTTAAATTTATTGCCAGTAGCAACAATAAGGGCGTCTATAAGGAAACTTGCTCTTGAAAAAGAAAGAATACCAAAGGAAGATATTCCCGCAGCAATTGAAAAAATTATGCAAAAACATATAAAAAATTGGAAATTTGATTGGGAATTGAATAAAAACGGCAAGATTAAACCGGAAAATATGGATAAAAGTGATGGGATTGCGGTTGCATTCGCCGTTGCTTATAAAAAGAAATTAATAGTTGAAGGGAAATAATATGACGAGAGACGAGGCATTTCAAACGCTTTCATTAAATGAATCTTCAACGGAAGATGAAATTAAAAAAGCATTTAGGAAACAAGCCGCAGAAAACCATCCAGATAAACATGAAGACAAAATTGCGGCGGAAGCAAAATTTAAAAAAATTAATCAGGCTTACCAAATATTAACCGGAAAGGAAAAGTCTGAAGACCAAATGATGAATAACAATTTTGCATATGATTATGAAACGAATATGCAAGAAATTTTAAATAATTTTATGGGCGGCGGAAGAAGCCCATTCAATATACATTTCCAGCAACAGCATCAAAATAATTCAATTCATATGGATGATGTTTATGTTAATTTAAATTTGACATTTGAGGAGTCAGTTTTGGGCTGCGAAAAAAAACATATTGCATATAAAATACAAGTTTTTTGCGAAACATGCGCGGCAAGTGGGCTTGATCCAAATACAAAAGGAAACTGTCAAACATGTAAAGGAACAGGTTTTCTTAGAAAGCAAATAGGTGGTGCCGCATTTATTAGAATAGAACAGGTGGTTTGTTTGGCTTGTCAAGGTAAAGGTTCAACTGGCGAAAAATGTAAGGCTTGTAATGGGGAGAAATTCTCCACTGAGGAAGTTTCTATAAATTTAAAGGTTCCAGCCGTTGGTGAAAGGCAAGCTAAACTTTTAGTCAAAAGCAAGGGCAATAAGTTTAAAACATTAACAACAGATGCTTATGTTATAATAACACCGACTTTAGAAGGAGGCGGTATTTATAAAAATTATTATATAGAAGGAAATAAAGTTCGCTCGTCTATAAATGTTACCCTTGATAAATTACTGTTTGGCGGAAAAGCAATGATAAAAACAGTTTGTGGCGAAGAGAAAGAAATTGATATTCCTGCCCAAACAAAAGTTAATGATGAAATTATAATAAAAAATTATGGAGTTAAAACAGCAACAGTCGGGAATCACATAATTACTGTTGAAGCAAAATATCCGGAAAAAGAAAAACTTACAAATGAATTAAAGGATTTATTAGAAGCCGCATATAAATAACAACAAGGCAAAATCAATCAAACAAAAGGAAGGAACGATGGCTAAACATAAAAAAAGCGAAGAAACCGAAGAAGCGCCACAAAGCAATTCGGAAAAATTAAATAGTGCTTTACAAATATTTGATGAAATGGATAAGTCATATGCTGGGTTCAAATCAAAAAGAACAGTTATTGAATGCATCGATTCTGGCTCACCATTAGTTAATGAAGCAATTACCGTTAATGGAATTCCTCGCGGAAGAATTGTTCAAATATATGGTCCACAAGGATCTGGCAAGTCCTTCATGGCGCAAATTTGGGCGCGTGAAGTTGTTAAAAATGATCCAAATGCTTTTTGCGCCTGGTTTGATGCCGAACATTCATTTAATTATGAATGGGCAAAAAAGCTTGGAATTTGGGACGAGGATCCAAAGAAGTCGCGAATTAAAGTTTTTAAGGGCGCAAAAGGTGTTGATATAATTGAAAGGATTGTTGGCAAAATTAAAAAGGACGGATTTGGCGCGGCGAAAAAAGTTCAAAATGGAATTTTGGATTTCGTTAAAGAAGGAAAACTAAATTGCCCATTAATTGTTATTGATTCGTTAGGAGCTATTATTTCACCAAGAGAGGAAGATGCGCCAGTTGGGGGATTTACTGTTGGTGCCTTAGCCGGGTTTCTTACCGCTGAGTTGAAGCGGTTATCTGGCATTTTAGAAGACGCTAATGTGTGTCTGGTTTGTATTAATCAAGTTAGGCAGTCCCTGGACGCTGGCAAATATGGGGAATCATTTCACTTTCCAGGCGGTGAATCATTGAAGCATCAAATGAGTTTGAATATATATGTTGAGAAATCCAATAAAATGGAAGATTTAATTTTAGAAGAAACGAAAAATCGTAATACATTAATTGGTCAAAAAGTTAAAGTTGTCATTAAAAAGAATCGGTTTGGTCCAGTTCCAAGAAGCTGCGAAACAACTCTCCTCTTTAAAGAAGGCGCCGGCTATGACCAAATAGGAATTATAAATGTGGAGAATGAAATTATTGAATTGGCAATTGCAAGGGGATTGATCCTTCAAGGAGGAGCGTGGTATACAATTGGGGCGGAAAAAATTCATAGCGAGAAAAAAGTTCAGGAATATTTAAAAAGTAATCCATTAGTTATGAAAGACCTTGTTTCAAAAATAAAAGAAACAAAATCAATTAATAATGAAGTTGATGAAATTTTTGATGATACTGAAAATATATTGGAAACAAATAACCCGGAAGAAAAGGAAGAGGAATAATGGCTACTATAACTTGCACAACGCGTGGGTGTATGAAAACAACAAGTGATTCCTTACTTGATGAGAAATCAAATGAAATTATATGTTCAGAATGTGGAAACCCAATAGATGGAATTACTGATTTCACCAAACGTTCAATGAAAGGAATGGGTCATGTTTCAAAATCAGAATCTAAAGCTTCCTTTTCAATTGCTTGCCCAAAATGCCAAAAGAAAGGACAGCCAATAATGAAAAATAATGTCGTTACTTGCGCGTTTTGTAATAAGGAGATTGTTTTATCCGCACCATTCCTTGCGGCTTTCAAGGACTATATAAAGAATAATAGCAAAAAATGATTGATAAAAAAACAAAACAAATTTATCTTCAAGAATTTGTTTCATTATCAGCTTCTTGGCTTCATCACAAAGAAGCTGAATCAGAATATAATTATTTACTTAGTAGACTCCCAAATAAAAAAGATATTGAATTATTTAATTTTGGATACTTCCCAAAAAGTTATCCATTAATACTTGAATTCCTTGATCAATTTAGCGAAAAAATTAATGCTGATCCAGTAAATGCTTTAAAGGAATGCAATATAATTTATGTTACTGAAAAATATAATAAAATTGTATCATTTTTTAGGCATCATCATTTACTAATTCCATTTTACGATGTTTATAACTTACCAGTATCAATTGTTGGTAGAACATTGTTAAATGATAATGAGATGAAATTAAATAAAATTTCAAAATATAAGCACCTTCCGTTTGAAAAACGAAGACATTTATATGGCTTAAATCTCTCATATAAAAATATAATAAAAAGGGATTATGCAATTGTTGTTGAGGGGCAATTTGATTTCATTTCAGGATTATTAAGCGGAATTGATAACATAATAGCTTTAGGCGGCGCCAAATTTACATTTGAGCATATTATTTTGTTAAAAAGATTTACAAATAACTTTTATGTCTTATTGGATAATGACGAAGCCGGTGAAAGTGGTATCGATAAAATTCAAAAATCTCAGCAAAAATATAGTATCAGAGTTAATGCATTAAAACTTCCAGATGGTTATAAAGATTTGGATGATTATTTGAAAATTAATAAAATGAAAGATATTCGGGAGTTTATAGTGAAACCTTCTTTGTAAAGTAATAATTTAACATTTCTACTACTAATAATAATTTTTAAAACGTTCGGTATATAAAGATATGTTGCGAAAGCGAAATATTAGTGAAACAATAGGAGAAAAGTGGCAGATAGAAATTCAAATCATTCGACTGGCTACCAAGTATTCATTATGGAAATTGCAGTAAACCCATTTGTGTTAAATGACTTATCTTCAGCACAAGGAATGACGTATCGAATGCGCCCGGAGAAATATGATGAAATGTTTTTAGATTTAAAAGCAAGATTAATCGCGAGAATGTGGGAACTTGTTGAATTACATTTAACGAAAAGACAAAAACAAGTTCTTAAACTTTCAATGGAAGGTTTTACCCAAAATGAGATTGCAAAGAGATTAGGCATTAATCAGACAAGTGTCCATAAAGTGCTCCGGGGTAATATTGATTATAAATATAAAAAAGAGGGCAAAGATGGTAAAGAAAGCGGTTGTTGTCGTAGATATGGCGGTGCTTTTAAAAAAATTACAAAAGTTTGCGATGCTGATGCTGAAATTAGAAATATTTTAAGAGAAATTAGAGAAATACAGGAATGTCTGGAATTCTAAAAAAAGAAGCTGACAATATTTGTTCAATTTATTTATTAACAAATACAGTTAATGGAAAAGTTTATATTGGGCAAACTTGGTTATCATTATCCAAACGTAGTGGGAAAAATGGTTCCAACTATAATAATAGTATATATTTATATAACGCGATAAAAAAATATGGCATGGATAAGTTTGAATATCAAATTTTAGTCCAATGTCTTGATCAGGAGGCTGCTGATTATTTAGAAGACTATTTTATGGAAAAATATAATAGCAGAAATGTTCATGTTGGTTATAATATAAAAAAAGGCGGTAGCGCTGGTAAGCATTCAGAAGAAACAAAAGCTAAAATTTCTGAAACTTTAAAAAATAAAGAATGGTCTCCAGAGGCTCTTTTTAATAGGGCAGAGGCTGGTCGGCAATGGAAAGGCAAAAAACGCGAACCACAAAGTGAAGAAGTAATTCAACATCATGTTGAAGCTATGAAGAAATGGCACGCCGAACACGAACATCCAATGTTGGGAAAGCATATGTCTGAAGAGGCAAAAATTAAAATAAGTGCAGCTAATAAAGGCAAAAAATTATCCGATGAACATAAAGAGAAATTGCTCGAAGCTCACAAAATGGATATTGATAAAGAACAAGCAATTATTAATTTGTATCAAAACGGAGAAACTATCGAAAATATAGAAACGCAACTTAATACAAAAAGAAGCAGCATATATAGAGTATTATTTCGGAACAATATTCCGGCAAAAAGAGACCATAAAATTTGGTTAGGCAAAAAACATTCAGAAGAAACAAAACAAAAGATGTCTGATGCTAGAAAACAATATTGGAAAATTAAAAGTGGGCAAAGAAAGATTGAGTAATTAATTTTAAACAAATATAGTAATCAAACGGTATAATTTTGTATAATTGGAGGAATGATGGAAAAATATGCAATTGATATAAATAAGTTAGACAAAGAAATTAACGCCCCCAAGCGCATTAAATTAGCGGACGTTAATGCTCGCATTGAAAAGGTTGGTTTTGGAATGGTCCGGTTTATTGATGATAAAAATAAATTAAATTTATGGCAAATTGTTGATGGGGAATATATTGTGGCAATGTATGAGGACCAAGCGGATTACAAAACAGCTAATGATTGGTCAATTGAAAGTGATAAATTAAATAAAAATGCAACGATTTTCTATAAAAATTCCCCTATAAAAAGCATAGCTTTTTCGGAATTTGGAATTCCAGAAGCCGAAATAAATACATTTAAAGAAGTCCTTCCAGAAAGATTAGCTAATAATAAAGAATTAGTTAATAAGATGATGAATGATATAGACGCTGGATACAAGGTGGCATTGTTTAACAAATATCCAGAATTAAATAAGTAATAACGGAGCATTATGATAACAAATCCTAGGGATCTGGCGGGCGCCGCAAAACAATTAAGTGATAGTTTAAAACAAGGTGAAAAATTTCCTTTACCACTATTAGCTGTTAGGGCGAAAAAGGCGGCGTTGGAGAATCCAAATGATCAGCCAATAAGGCTTTTAGCAAATGTATTTGCAAAAATGTCTGAAAACGGCAAAATATTTATAACTCGTGGGGAGTTTAATAATATTTGTGAAAAATTTGCATCTTCTGGTAACACCTCCCTTAGTAATTATTTCACAAATGAACTTGATGTAACAGAAGAGAAACCACAAAGAAAATTAGCCGGTGAAGCCGCAAAAGAAATGGATGATTTATATTTTGGTGCAGATCAACCATTAGCAAATGCGTTAGCTGAATTGTGGGATGAATCTGGAAGAATTAAAAAAGTTGGGGAATATAAGTTATTTGATCCGAAAGTTGCGAATCAAGCAATGAGAATTGCAAGTATGGAGCTTGGAAGAATTGGTGTTAGTCCAAAAATTATGGATGTATTTGCTGGAACGGAAAAATTTATTGTTTGCGATGCGTCTTATGAAACACCTAAAGGTGAGGCTCATTTATTAGTCCCCGTTGAAATTTCAAAATCTGGGGCATTAATTCCAACATTTTTCGTAACGAAACATGGTTTTGGAAATTTAGATAAAAATTCAATTAATGAACATATCATTTCTTCAGCCGGGAAAAACCTCGCTATAAATTCTGATGCGTTATTGAACGCATTATCTGTTGCAAAAGAAGCTTCAATGATGACTGATTTCCAAATTAAAGTTTTGGCAATGCAGGATCGTTTGAGCCATAATCAAATGTTAAAAACTGCAGCTTCAGCTGATAAAAATTTAGCACCAGTTTTTGCAAGTAATCAAATTTTAATGCAAGAAGTTGATTCAAATAAAGTTGAAAACGTAATGCTTGAAATGCCAAGAGCTGCTGAATATGAAAAATTTGCAAATGTATTAACCTCGTCAAAAGGTGTTGCTGAATTTATTTTTGGCAAATCAACGGTTGAATCTGGTAAAATTTCAATTGCTTCAAAAATGGCGTCATTTGGGTATAACCCACAAATATCAGTTCTTTCTTGCGACAAAGATGATGACACGATTACTTATGCAGTTAAAATTGATGCAATGAGCGGACCAATTGGCTTCCAAGTTATGGCGGAAGTTGTTAATCATAAAGTTGTTATTCCATCAATTGTTGCTGTTTGTGATAAGGCTTATGATTTTAGTAAAGAAGGTATAAACAGCGCCATAAAATCAAACAATATAACGGATTACGGAACACTTGCTGCGGTTTCTCCAATGTATGAATTGAAATCAACGGAGATTTTGGAGAATATTAGAAAAGCAGCAGACCAGGGCGATTATGAAACGGCAGAGGAAGCTTTAACTGTATTGGCTGAAAAAGCTGACGCTGAAACTTATAATAAGGGATTAGCTGAATATATACGAAGCGTAAATGCAGATTCAAATCCTCAATTAAAGAAACAGGCGGCAGTAAAGAGTGGTTGTAAGATGATAGTAAAATCATCCTCACATTCGTGCGCAATTTGCGGACACTTAAATCTTCCTCTTGATAAAATTTATCAGAATGCTCATGGGGAGTGTGTTCCTCTGTATCGAAAAAATATGAGTGAGACATATGAAGGAGCTTTCTTTAATACTTCAAAAATTTTCGGATAATGGGTAAAATTATGACAAATAAAATAGAAGAAAATCCCGAGCAACTTCCGGATGAATTGAGTGCAAAAGCTCATTTGGCAGCTTATGATTTATTAAAATCTACAGCTGCTTGGCTTGAAAGCCCTAATAATGAGGTTTTTGGACTGTTGGAATTTGATGAAAATTCATTGGCGATAGCTGCTCGTGCATCTATAATTGCTGCAGAAGTAATTAAAAAAGCAGCGATTGATATTCAATTAGTTTCCGGGGTTAAAGATACAAATAAGTATTCAAAAGACATGATAGATGCAATGAGCGATTTGGCTGCTTTGGCAAATGAATTTGATATTTCCGGTGATGATAATTTGGTTAAAAAAGCCGGAGTGTTGGATGAAATTTTAGTAACAATGGCATCAGGCGTAGAAGCTCAAAAGGAATTTCAAAATAAATTTGATAAAAAAATTGCTGAAATAAAAGAAAAATCAAAAAGAATTAAAGAAGACGAAAAAGCAAAATCTGGAGTTAAACTTACCGCAACTGAAAGTAAGGGCGATCAAAAAAAAAATGATAGAAGGGAATGCAGACCTTTAGAAGAATCCCTTTCAACAAGATATTGCCGAAAATGCACTGGCTTGCTTGCTAGACTTAGAGAAGATTTATGGTATTGCGTTGATTGCTCCCAGCAAGTAAATTTTAAAGAGGGGTATACAACTGCAAAAGGAAATAAAGTTCCCGGATCCTCGGTTGAAAATCAAACTGCTGATCTTGCAAATCCAACTATAGACGTAATGTTTGGCGATAAAAAATAATAAGAAGAAAATGCAACATGTCAGATTATCACAAGATTTTAGAGCATCCAGACAGAGACCAAATTATTTCTCGTCTCACTTCTGGTGATTCAGTTAGAGAAGTTTCTCTTTGGCTAAAAGAAAAATATCCAGAAGATAAACGTTATCAAGTTACTTTTTCAACATTAGATCAATTTAGAAGGAATCATTTAAATATTCACGGGAATATTCTTAGTGATTTAAAGTCAAGAATTACTAAGCAGCAAATTCAAGAAATAAGAGATGACGCCAGGGAATTAGTAAAAAGAAATAAAACATATAACGAAAAGTTAGATGAAATGGTTAATACGCAGGTTGATTGGCGCAAGCGCTTAAATCAATTTGTTGGTGTTATGGAAACTAGATTTGCACAATTGTTTGATATAACTCAAACTAATCCAAATAATTATAAGCCAGACAGGGTAATGATTGATTGGATGAAAAACATGTTGGAATTTATTAAAGAAATAAGAAAAGCTGAAGGCGCGCCCGATCAAGTTATACAACATAATGTTACCGTTCAAGCAATAGATGACCAAGCATTTATATTTCAGCAAGCGTTTATAAATACACTATCAAAATTGGATTTACAAACAGCGTCAATGTTAATAGATGATTTTAATATTAATCTTAAAGAATTAGCCGCTGAAAAAAATAAAAGTTTGGTATATGATAAAAAAGAAATTGATAAAATTGAAACTATGGTTGCAAAATTGATGCCTGATACAGATGATAAGGAGTAATGTGAATGATTTTTTAATTAACAGAATGAATGAAGCTTTGAAAAGAGTTGGCTCTGGTAAATATAAAAGTCAAATTGCTTCGCAATTTTTTGCGTTTAATGCCTTTGGTGTAAATGACGAAAATTCCTTAAAAAAATATCATTATTTATCGCAATGTGTGCCTTCTTTAGTTAAAATTGTGTGTGGAAATTATAATCAAGATATTAGTTATAAAGTAATTAAACACGCAATGGATAATTTTGATGAAAATTTATCAGTTATTGATATTAGAGAAATTGTTTCCAAAGCATTTTCAGAATTAAAATTAATAAAATTTGCGTATCCAAACATAGATGGTGAAATTGAACAAATAAAGAAGTATGATATTAATAAGTGGATTACGGCATTGAATGATATTTATGTGAAGAGTAAACTTTTTGGAAGTAATAAGAAAGAAATTATTAATCAAATAACGGCGGAATGGGGTTGTGATATGCAAGAGAAAATGGATTTTGAAAGATGGGTTAAATTTCATCAAAATTCTGGTTCTAGAATGTATAAATCTGCACAAAATTATTCAATGTTGCCGATACAGGCAATACCGGGATTGTCCCCCAAAAACAATGAAATGTTTGTTGATGATAATTTTGAAAATAATGAAAATCCCACCATTAAAAAAACCAGAAAACAACCGAATCTTAAAGAGAGAATAGTAAGGAAAATAACGTCAATTGAAAGGCTTTTAGCTGATAACATAGATAAAATTGGCGATGTAAAGTATGAGCAATTATTGGATGTGTTAATAAAATTAAGAAATCAAATTCTTTTATTAAAAACATCTTGTATGATAGAAGATATGGTTATAAGGGCGCAAAATACTTTAATAAGAAATGGCGCGGATGAGCATGTAATGAATTTATTTTCTAAAATTGCGCAATTGCCACCAATGCCAGAAATGGGCGGAGCGGATCCATCAGCGGCTAGTGGTGCACCAAATACGGGTGAACCCGCAGATCCAGAAGCTGGCAAGAAAGCAATTTTGGGATTTGTCGCCGGATTGAAGAAAGCCGCGCCAAATACTCCTGATGTAAATTTAGAAGAAGCAGCTGCCCTCGCAGCGCCAGGAACACCCGAAGCCCAGGCAGCACCAGAGGCGGCAAAACCAACAACCCCAGCTCCGGTAGCTCCTACAGCGCCAACAGCACCAAGTGCAACGCCAGCCCCAGCAGCTCCGAAAGCACCAAAAGCAACTCCAGCGCCATCAATTGCCGCAAAACCGGCGGCACCAGCAGCTCCAGCAGTTTCTTCGGCAACAAAATCGGCATCTTATAATTGGGCTAATATAAATACGCCTGAACTAAAGAAGTTTGAAAAAGTTGCTGGAAATATATTAAAGCTTGCATCTAATGCTAAGGATCACTTAGTCATTCTTGCTCAAGAAGCGCCGAATGTGGCGCCAACAAATATACCCGCGCCAGCAGCGCCGGCACCAGTGCCGACAACGACACCAGTTCCAGCAACAGATGTTGCGGGCATTAATGAGCAGGAGTCTATTTCTCCAAAAAAGAAGCGAGAAATGGAAAAAATTGTTCCTGAAAAAACGCCAAGAGATGCTTTATTATTAAATATAGAAGATGATATTATGGAAAAAGCGTTAGCGGGAATTACTTTGCCAGATGTTATAAAAAGATTGCAAGCCTTATCTAGAGTTTTTAAAAATAGGGAAATCGCCAGGCAATTGGCGTTTATAGATATTTTATTGGATAAATTTGGTATTTCTGGTTTCTTCCCAGCATTAGCAGAAGCTACAAGATCAGCTTTGGAATCAAATCAATATTGTCAAACGCGTGTAGAAGAAGTTCTTTCCAAATTAACTTCGGCTATTGATGAAAAGGGCTCATCATTACTTTCTTTGCCAGAAAATCCAGCAGGCGCCGATTCTATAGTAGATAGGGAAATGGATTCTTATATGAATGAAGGAAAGGCAAAACCAAAAGAAGAAGTCGCCGCGCCAGTTGTAGAGCCGGTTCAACCAGTAGAACAAACTCCAAACGCAGCTATATAATAACCAATGAAACTACGTGAATTATTAGATGTTGTTTCTGATACTGCAAAGGAAAATAAGTTTTCCACGCCATATATTGTTGGCGGATTTACCAGGGATTTAATTTTAAAAAAAATAGATGACGTTAAAGATATAGATATTACTTGCGGTGATGAATCTAGTTTATTACTTGGGCAAAAACTTGTTCAAAAACTTGAAAATTCAACCCTTTTAACTTTTAGCGATGGACACAGTAAACTAAGTTATGGTAATCTTTCATTGGATTTTTCCAATAATTTTAAAGTTCCTGATATAAAAAATATCTTAAAATCTTTAAATGTTTCAGATTTAAAGCCAATATATGAGGAAATTTATAGCCGAGATTTTACTGTAAATACCTTATTGCTTCCACTTGATCTTTCCACAATTCTAGATATAACCGGCAAAGGTATAAACGACATTACCAATAAATTATTGGATACGTGCCTTGCCCCGGAAATTACTTTAAAAAATGATCCAAAAAGGATAATTCGGATAGTTTATTTGTGCGCAAAATTGGGGTTTAATCCGCATGACAGGATTGTCGCTTGGGTTCAAAAAAACGGGCAACTTCTTTCCAAAGTTAATAGTAAATATATGAAAACCAATATAAACAAAGCTTTCATTTCTAATAAGGAAAATTCAATAAATTTAATTTCTTTATTAAATATTGAAAAATATATACCAGAAACAGCTTTAATGATGGATGCGTTATCAGGAATTTAATGAAAAAAATAATAAGATTAGCAATTATTAGGGAGCAAGGAGAAAAACCGTGCCCATTTGGTTTATCGATTCCCGACGCGTGTTTAATCGCTGGCAAATTAACTGACGATATGGTTCCGCTTCCGGATGAAATGAAAACGGATAAAAAAATAACAGATGAAGATAAAAGATCCATAATAGCTGCAAATAATAGGGTTTTAACTCTTTCGCGGGAACCCCCTGTAAAATGCAAGTTTTTAAACCAATTATTTAAAGCGGAAGAAAATGCTGTGGAAGCAAAAGTTGAATGCTCATTTGGGGACACAGCCGCAGGAATAGGAACTGGAAATTTTAATTCAACGCAAACCCTAAATCAATATTTAGGGATCTCGTTTATGACATTGCCATTTTCATACTATAATATGGATGTTTCAAATTCAGCTGGTTATAACAATGGGTTAAATAGTTATTATATGGCGTCCAAAGAAGATGATGATTTAACTAAAATTGCCGAAGAAGATAAAAATAGAAAATAATATCTATACAATTAAAAAGCAATATTTGATATGAATATTGCAACATACATATAGATAGGTTGACTTTAATGGAGAATACGCATATGGAAAAAGAAGCTCAATTTTCAGGATTTCCTTTTTTAGCAGAAGTGTTTGAGGAAAATAAACCAAAAAAAGAAGACGAGGAATCGGAGAAAAAAGCTCCTGTTTTATTTGTGTCAGATGAGGATGAGAATAAGGAAGTCGTTGAAGATAAAGAAGATGATGATGACAAAACTGAAGATGAAAGCGATGACGATGAAATTTATGAAGAAGAAACAGCGGCTGCTGTTCCAGAAAAAGGATTTGTCTTTAAACTTGACTTTCTTCCTGGTGCAGAAAAAGGAACTGTTGAAATTTTAGAAGAAGAGCCTGAAAAAGAGGAAATTGATGAAAAAACTAATACGCCAAAAAGCGCTTGGGATTGGCAAGCCTTGGGTGTTAGTAATTTTCTTGGTTGGGTGCATGATAGATTTAAAAAAATACCATCATATAAAGGAAGCCAGCTTTCTGGTGTTGAAAGAGCTACCGCTTATTTAAAACGATTGAATAGTGAAATTTCAAAAGCAATGAGTCAAGATTATGATGGGGAAATTGATGTTAATCAATTGCATGATGCACGGAAAGAAATTATAGAAGGTTTAAAAAGGTTGAATGAACATTTAAAAATTCTTAATGAAAAAAATCAACCAAAATCTAAAAAAGCATTTGTTGAAAGTTATGCTTTAACAAAAAATGCCGAAACGTCAACAACTGGACGGATTATAGTTTCAGTTCCTTATTTTATTTCAAATATTGCAAGGGCGTGTATCGAGTCAACAGTTCAATCTGGGCATGATATTGAAAAAATATTAAACTCACTTGATGATGAATATAAATTTGATAAACGCGAAAAATTTCAAGTTGTTCAATTAATTAAAGATATGGGATATCCAATTCTTCTTGATAGGATTAACGCTTTTAAAGATATTAAACCATCAGAAGTCAAAGAAAGTGAGTATATGACGCAGTATTATGCATAAGGAAAACCATGCCAATAAGCAGAACAAATGAATATGAATATGTCCCCCCGGATAATTCCTTTATAGGCGAAAATTATGCAAAAAAATTAAATGCATATTATAACGGAAATCAAGCCTCCGTAAATAAAATGAGCGTTCAGGAATATGTAAATACGCTTATTGATAAAGCCGGCATGAGTGAATATATTAAAATGGTAAATTCGCAATTGGAAACTAATCAAACAAAAGAAGCCGCTGATATTTCAAATATTTTGCAAGAATTTGTTTCTAAATCACCAATTTTGCAAAATCAAGAAATTAAATCAAAAATTGATAGCGCAATTAATAATCATAGATTTACAAATCCAATATCTTTAGTTTCCGAATTACAGGGTTGGGTCGATAAAGATAAAACAGTTTCCGATGATATTAAAAATGTTTTGGGCGATGAAAATTTGCGAAAATATGTTGCAACCAGAATGGGCAAAACTGGCGATGAAAAAATTGATTATGAATTAGGGCAAAAACCATCAGATATTAAAAGCTCAGAAGTAGACAATAAAGCGTCCACATTTATGGATAAGCCTTCCGCACAACAGTAATATAAAGGTAAATATGTCGATAAAACGCGCAATAAAATTAATTTATAAATATGCAATGGGTCCGGAAGGTCCAAAATGCCAAGTGTGTGGGGATAGGTATGAATATGCTGATCCAAAAGATCCCTATTGCTATAAATGTTTTGATGCGGCAAAATCAAAGAAAAAAGAAAGTGGGGATTTTAAAGATGAAGCCGCTTATGATGAATATACCTCGATGTCTTATAGAATAGACAATAGAAAACGTATAACTGAGCGGGAATTTGAAGAGTTTCATGTTGGAGAATATGTTGTACATGTTCGGGCCGGAAAAAGTGCGTATAGTAATCCGGAAGATGTAAATTATGATATTTTAGGAAAATATAGCTCGGTTGAGGTGTATATTTTCCTACCAAAATATCAGCTTCGCGTATCACCATCTGACGTTCCAGAATTTAAAAATAAATCTTGGACAAAATGTTTTGCAGGTGGAAGTGTTGGTTCTTATGTTCCCAAAAATGAATTACAAAAACTTCTTATAGATTTAGCATAAAAATATGCCAATAGATCCCTCTAATGATGCCCCCTTAAAGTCATCGCAAGATATCTTTGAAAGGATGAAATCATCAATATTAAATATTGATCCGGTATATTTCTGCGAAGAAAACTTAACATTAGATGGAAAACCCTTTAGATTAAGAGGCAACGGCTACAAGCCGTTCGTTGATATTTATAGATATATTGGCATCCAAGCTTTAAATAGAACATCAAAATCAAAAATAGTTCTTTTAAAGGGAAGACAGGTTGGAGCCACAACAATGGGCGTTAATATTGAATTGTTTTTCATGGGTTGCGGAATGTTTGGAACAAATAATCGACCTCCTATGCGTGTTATGCATCTATTTCCACAATTGGATTATTCAAAAGCTCACGCAAAAACCAAATTAAATCCAGCAATAACCCAATCAAAATCAACCATTATAAAAGGTGGAAAAACAAAGGGTATAATGGAAACCATGCTTGCTCAAAATTCGAGCAGCGACTCCTTGGAATTTAAAGAATTCCAAAATGGTAATCATATATGGATTGAATCAGTTGGTGTTGATGGAGGAAGAGTTAGAGGCAGAACTGCTGATTGTATATTTTTTGATGAAGTTCAAGATATGTTTAAAAGAGCCATTCTTAATGCAACTCAAGTTTTAAACAAATCGCAATACGGACATCCTGGAACTGGTGTTCAAGTTTATATGGGCACCCCAAAATCAAAGGACTCTGTTTATTATGATATTTGGATGGATTCAACGCAAGCCTTTTATTATTTTGGTTGCGAAGCTTGCGGAAAGGAATTTCCATTTTATATATCAGGATCTGATAGTTGGGAAAAAATTTGGTTGGAAGACTTTTATAAGAAATGTGATCATTGCGAAAAAGAATTTTCAGAAAAAAAACATAAGGGATTTCAAATAAGATGCCCGCTTTGCAATCATATACAAGATAAAAGAGAATCCGCAGAAAGAGGGAAATGGGTTGGCAAAGAAGATAAAATTTATGAATATGTTGGGTTTCATATAAACGTTCTTTATATGCCCGAATTTGATAGAGAGACAATTATGGCGAAAAAGCCGGGAATTTCATCAACGGTTGATGAAACCACTTGGCAAAACGAAGTTTTAGGGGAATTTTATTCTGGGGGAAATCTTGTAATTTCTGCCGAAGAAATTCGTGCAAAATGTGCCGATTATAATAGAAAATTTAGGAAAATTATCCTTCCAGAAGAATGTCTTAATGATAGAAATGTTTATGTCGGGTGCGACTGGGGGAAAAAAGTAGATCTTAGTCAAATATCAAAAGGTGAAAATAAAGCGCATGGCTCTGAAGGACAATCATATAGTTGTGTTGTAGTTTTGCAAGTGGAAGGTCCTCAACTTTTTAGCATTCAATTTGCAACAAAATTAAGAAGCAACGATAGGGTTTATAAAATGGAATTTCTTGAAGAAGTTATGAAGAATTATAATGTTAAAACCGCTGTTGGAGACGTTGGATATGCTTATGATTTAATGTGCGATTTTCAAAGCACTTATGGTGATAGATTTGTTGCAAGCGAAGCTTCGGGTAGTCAAATGCGCACGAAAGTAAAATGTGATCATGATGAACTTTTAAAGACAATCCGCTTTGAAAAAGATTATTACATTGAAAAGTTATTTACTTTATTAAGAGCGGGAGCTATAAGGTTTCCTTTTGGAAGCTGGGAAAGTGTCGCCTGGCTTGTTCATCATTGTTCTAGTATGATTGTAAAACCACAAGTCGATAAATTAGGCAATGTCAAAATAAGATACTCAAAGTCGCAGACTCCAAATGATGGCCTAATGAGTTTAATTAACGCATACTTAGCATATGAATATGATATAACAAATGGGTTTAGAAATGTTAAAAATATATCTTCATCTGGTTATGCAGAAACTAAGCAACCATTAGCGATTGGCGCTTATGTTCCAAGAATGCGCACAACAATGTAAATTTTCTTCATGTAAAAATTGTGGTAATTCTTTGTTATATATTTAATTGAGGTTAAATATGTCTTCAGAAAACGATAAATATAATACAAGTAGAAGTGATCGGTTTGTTATGTCTCGGCAGGGAATTCCACAAGCTCCTTCCTATAAAGGATCAAAAGCTATAAGCGAGCAAAGACGCGCCGAATTAAGTAATCAAATTGAAAGGGGCGAATTTACCGAGGCTTTTGGTGGCAACAGGGACTCCTCTTCTTCATCTTCAAAAAAAATAAATAAAACTTCAGAAATGTCATATGCCTGCCTTGCAAAAGGAATTAAAAAGGAGGCAGCCACTTCTACTTCTAGTAATGGTAATTCGTGGGGTGGCGGCGGCGGAACTGTAAGACAAGGTCCAGAGGTGTATTCGCCATTATGGTTAACTTCTAATACACATATGCCCAGGGATAGGAATACAACTAATGCTTGGAATCGTGCATTTTTCGCGTTAAATCCAATTGTAAATAACGCTCTTTCCCTCCATTCAACATACCCAGTTTCAAAATTAAATATAACTTGCCCAAACAAAGAAGTTGAAGAGTTTTTTGTTAATATGGTTGAAGAAATTGATTTGTTAAATGTTTGTGTGCAAATGGCTCAAGAGTTTTTCGTTACTGGCGAAGTTTTCCCGTTATTGGAACTAGATGACGGAAATAGAAAATGGACGCGCTGCGTTATTCAAAGCCCAGATTTTATGTATGTTAAAAGAACAGCGCTTGCAACTGAACCTGAAATAAGTTTGCGACCAGATCCTGAATTAAGAAAAATAGTTTTTGATAATGATCAGGAATCAATTAAATTAAGGAAGCAATTACCATCAGATATTATAAAATATGTTAAAGCTGGTAAAAATATTCCTTTGGATAATTTTTATGTATCTCATCTTGCAAGAAAAATAAGCCCTTATGATACGCGTGGAACAAGCTTAATCGTTCCTTGTTATAAAGCATTAATGCTTTGGGATAAAATTCGCGAATGCAAATACGCGCAAGCGGATAATCTTATAAATCCCATAACTTTGGTGAAATTAGGCGGAAGTGCGGATGCGGAATTTAAAGTAACTCCAGCTGATTTGGAAACGTGGCGACAATTGCTTGAGGAAGCACAATATGATAAAGATTTCAAAATCATTACTCACGGAAGCGTATCCATAGAAAGAATTGGCGCCCAATCAATTATTGATGTATCCAATGATATAACCCAATTGATTAA
>Ga0182027_10003007_pt1 | contig 27022 bp, 29 predicted proteins | sample 712E1DmetaG_FD_121300 | JGI IMG/M metagenome (GOLD analysis project Ga0182027, IMG submission 121300) | Permafrost microbial communities from Stordalen Mire, Sweden - 712E1D metaG (Illumina Assembly) | ecosystem: Environmental > Terrestrial > Soil > Wetlands > Permafrost | place: Sweden...
CCGGCCGCCAGCGGTCCGTAGACGATGTAGCTGTGGCCGGTGACCCAGCCGATGTCGGCGGTGCACCAGTAGGTATCCTCCTCGCGCAGGTCGAAGACCCACTTCATGGTCATGAGGCACTGGAGAAGGTAGCCGGCGGTGGAGTGCAGGATGCCCTTGGGCTTGCCGGTGGTGCCGGAGGTGTAGAGCACGTAGAGGGGATGCTCGGCGTCGAGCTGGGCGGCGGGGCAGTGGTCCCCTACCTCAGCGTCGAGCTCGTGCCACCAGAGGTCGCGGCCCGGCTGCATTTGGATTTCCGCTCCGGTGCGGCGGTAGACGATGACGCTGTGCACGGTGGGGCAGTCGAGGAGCGCTTCGTCGACGGCGGGCTTGAGCTTGATCTCGCGGCCGCGCCGCCAGCCGCCATCGGCGGTGATAATGACGGAAGCCTCGAGGTCCTGGATGCGGGTTTTGAGGGCCTCGGCGGAGAAGCCGCCGAAGACGGCGCTGTGAATGACTCCCAGGCGGGCGCAGGCGAGCATGGCGATGGGCAGCTCGGGGAGCATGGGCATGTAGAGGATGGCGCGGTCGCCGGCTTTGAGACCGCGGGCCTTGAGGACGTTGGCGAATCGGCACACGAGGCGGTGCAGTTCGCGATAGGAGATCATGCGCTGGTCGCCGGGCTCGCCTTCCCAGAGAATGGCGATCTTGTTGGCGCGGGGGGTATCCAGGTGGCGGTCCAGGCAATTATAGGAAGCGTTGGTTTTGCCGCCGGCGAACCATTTGACGAAGGGAGGGGCCCACTCGAAGGTGTTGGTCCACTTCTCGAACCAGAACAGCTCGGCGGCGGCCAGCTCGCCCCAGAACTCTTCGGGCCGCTCCTGGGCGCGCGCGTACAACTCGCGGTAGGCGTCCATGCCCTGGACGTGGGCGCGGCGGACGAACTCCGCGGCGGGCGGGTAGACGTGGTCCTCCATGACGCTCCTCTGGTGTGAAGTGGGACTTCTTTCTCCACAATAGCTCAGGCTGGGGAAGGACGGGCGGTCCGCTTGCTGACGCGCGCGGTTCGGTCAAACGGGAACGCGGTCACAGACAAACGAAAAAAAGATCTCCTTATCCTGCAAGGGGATGCGGTTGTCGCGGCGGCGTGAGCGGTCGCGCGGGATATGATTGAGGTGAGATGGTGCTGGGCCGGACATTGATCGCGATTGGGGCGATTCTGGTGGTGGCGGGGCTGTTGCTCATTTTGCGGATTGGCCGGCTGCCCGGGGACATCGTGATCCGCGGACGGTACTCGGTGTTCTACTTCCCGCTGGCGACGTGCATAGTACTAAGCCTAGTACTTTCGATCCTGGCTTGGATGCTGAATCGCAAGTGAGAGCGAGTAAGTACTAGGACGGCTATATCGTCGCCACGCTGGATCTTTCTGAAAATAAAGCTTGCGGACCTAGAAATTCCCAGGTTAGACTGTAATTGAACTTTGGTTATACCCCGAAACGGGGGTAGTCTAAATCCCCAATGGGTGGGTACCGCAGATGAAACGTAGGGAACATTTGCGGCGTACAACCAAGTGAGGCGTTATGAGTCTCTTGCATCTGGATAAGTCACACAGCACGGTACGGCGGCACATTCCGGTGGAAGTTACCGAGGTGTCGCTCCAGGCGTATCTGGATCTGGCCGAGGCCACTTATCAACTCGGGAACGTGGATCAGGCGGGGGAGATGCTGGAGCGGGCCGCCGAGGTGGCGCACGATCTCCCGGAGGACGATCCGCGGCTGGCGCAGACCTTGAACAAGTTGGGTGTGGTTCGGGGACGGCAAGGGAGACACGCGGAGGCCGAACGGCTCTTGAAGCGCGCGGTGGGCATCGCGGAGCGCGGTGCTATGCTTTCCAGCCCGGAACTCCCGAACTACCTGTACAACCTGGCGACGGTGTACCGTCTGAGCGGCAGGAAGCCGCAAGCGCGCGCCCTGTTCGAACACGCGCTGAAGGCCGCCGAGGAGGCGCACGGGCCGCAGACTCTGCAGGTGGCCTGGGTGCTGGACCAGCTTGGCGACACGAGCCTGGCCGAGGGCGATATCTCGTCGGCCTTTTTCGCGCTGCGGCGGGCGTTGACGATCAAAGAAGAGGTGCTGGGAGCGGATCACTGGGACGTTGCGGTGACTCTCGGCAAGCTTGCGGACGTGTATTTCAAGCAGGGCCGCTACAACGAAGCCGAGCCGCTCCTGGTGCGGGTGATCACGGTGCGGGAGAGGGTGCTCGGTTGGGGCGACCCGGCGCTGGCCAAGCCGCTGGTGCGACTGGCCCACCTGTACGCGCGGCAGCGGAAAAATGCCCGGGCCGAGCAGATTGTGCGCTACTGCCTGACGCTGTTTTCGCGGGTGCTGCCTTCGGACCACCCCGACATCATCGGGTGCCTGAACCTGCTGGCGGAGATTTACCGCGGCTTGAGCCGTTACGGCGAAGCCGACGGGGTGTGGCAGCTAGCGCAAGCCCTGGTGGAGGGTTCGGGCGATCGCCAGAAGGTTGTGCGTCTCTCGGTTCCGCACCCGCCACGCATTTCGGCGCCGGAGCCGCAAGTCTCCGAGGCCTGAGCCGGTCGCGCTCATCCGCTGGCCTAGCGAACACCCCGGCGGGGAAAGAAGGCGGCGAGGCCGCTGACCCAGCCCGAAAACTCCAGGGGCGTCATGGTCGAGACGTCGCCGAGGCGGGGCAACGCATAGCGGTCGGTTCGTATTTCCGCCAATCCAGGCTCGGTGGTAACGGCGGAATCCACTCCCGCGGAGCGCAGGAACTCGCGGAACTCCGGCCGGCATAAGCCGGAGGGATAACAGAAGTGCACCGCGGGCGCCGCGGAGACGGCCGCGATCGCTCTGCGGTTGTCCTCGATCTCCTTGAGGAACAAATCGCGCTGGAGCGGCACGCGATGGCGATGGGTGTGGAGTTGGATGTCCACGCCCGCCGCGGCCAGCTCGCCGGCCTCAGCCGGGGTCACCAGGTGGAGAATCCGTTTGGCGCAGAGGTCCGCGTAGTCCACTTCGAGGCGCGCGGCGAGATCGGCCAGCACGCGGTCCTTTTCCTCGGCGGACAGCTCCGCCTTGAGGACGCAGTCGCGAATCGAGGACCGGGCCTGGCTGCGGCCCCGCTCATCGAGCACCACCGGCGCCGGCAGAAACTCCGGCCAGGCGAGCGAACGGAGACGGCCTTTCCACAGCAGGTAGGGCAGCATGACGTCGAACACGGGGCGATTATAGGCGGAGTAGTAAGTGGTGAGATACAGGGTTACAGGTAGCTCATACTCGCGCAAAATGGGCCACGCGACTTTGTAGAAATCGTAGGAGCCGTCGTCGAAGGTGAGCGCCACGGCGCGGGGGGGCAGGTTGCCCGCGTACAGGCGCGCGAGCGCATGGCCGAAGGGCAGCACGGCGCAATTCATACGGCGCAACGTCTGCATCCTTTCGCGGAACAAGGCCGGCGGGAGATACAGGGCCGGGCCCCACTCGTGCTCGTCCGACAGGGACACGCCGTGATAGCAGAGGATCAAGAGGCGATGACGGCGCCAGGCGCTATCGAGCAGGCGTGAGTTCAGACCCACGGCGCCGGCGATCCGCAGGGCACCCAGCTTGAGGGCTCGCAACATGGTTCAGCGCGGCGGGGCCACCCGGCTGCGATACCAGGCGACCACCAGATCGACGAGTCTGTTACACAGCTCCGGTTCTCCACCCAACTCGAGGGCGTGGCGATAGCCCTTGGCGGCGGTTCTTTCGCGGAGATCGCTGTCCCGCCAAGCGCGGTCGATGACTTCCGCCAACGCTGCCGGATCTTCGGGAGGAGCGACCAGTACTTCATCCGTAAAGAGGCCGTTCGTCGCCGGCCCTTGGGTGAGAATGACGCACTTGCCCAGCAACATGGCGTTGAGCGGCGTGCCGGCCATCACGAGGCAAGACTTCAAGAGGGGCACCACCACCAGCTTGGCACCCATGAGCACTTCGACCTGGGACCGATAGTCGTCGGGATCGTGGTCGAGCAGCCGTACCTGTTTGGGCAACCGGGTGAGGGGGCGTGTGAAACGCGAGCCGTTGGCGCGCAGGGCCCTGAAGTCCGGCCGGGCGATTGCAGCGGGGTAGGGCAGCCGTTCGACGGCGTCGAAAAAGGTGTCGAAATCGCGCATAGACCGGCCAAAGCAGAGCACGTACTCGCCGTTGGGATTGGGCTCCACATCGCAGTGGTAGCGGAGGTTCGGCTTGAAGGGGACGAAAGCGCTCCGTTCGGGCCCGATCCCGAAGACCTTCTGGTAACCGCTCAGGTCCTTGAAGAGGTGGATGAAGTAATCGATTCGCGATAGCAGGAGGCGCTTCATCGGCAGAGTCAGCTTCCGCAAGAAGTCATCGGGCTGGCGCAACACGATATCGGAACCGACCAGCGGGCGACGCAGGAACGGCAGGGCCAGGAAAAGGGCGCTGAGCCACAGGAGGAGTCGTGGGTCGGAGTTGATGAGCACCACGTCGCAGCGTCGGATCTGGCGGATACACTCGGCGGGGGTGTGAGCGATGATGGTAGCGCCCTGCTCCCCGGTCGCAGCGGTCCAGGTGGGTGGCATTCCGTCGGCGTTGGTGAGAATGGTCAAGGGATTCACGACCAATCCATATCTTAACCGGCGCCGCATGCAGACGGCGAACGATTGACGACACCGCGGCCCTCGCCCCGGCACATCGGTAAACTGGATACGTGGAACGATTTGACGCGGTGGTGGTGGGGGCGGGGCCGACGGGGCTGGCCTGCGCGATCGAGCTGAAGCGGCGGGGCGTGGGAGCCGTGATCTTCGACAAGGGCTGCCTGCTGAATTCGATCTACCACTACCCGACGCACATGACGTTCTTCACCACGCCGGAGCTGCTCGAGATCGGCGGCATTCCGATGACGTCGCTGGGCGAGAAGCCGACGCGCACCGAGGCGCTCAAATACTACCGCCGCGTGGCCGAGCATTTCGAGCTCGACATACGGCAGTACGAGCGGGTGGAGCGCCTGGAGGGCGAAGACGGCGGCTTCGTGGTCCAGACCACGGATCGGCTGGGCTGCCCGCGAGAATATGGCGCGAAGAAGGCGATTTTCGCGAGCGGGTATTACGATCTGCCGAACCGTCTGGAGGTGCCGGGCGACGGCCTCGCCAAGGTCATCTACTACTACCGGGAGGCGCACCCGTACTACAACACAGACGTGGCGGTGATCGGCGCTAAGAACTCGGCGGCGATCGGAGCGCTGGAGCTGCACTGGACCGGGGCGCGGGTCACGCTGATCCACCGCGGCGAGGGAATTTCGGACCACGTGAAATACTGGATCCGGCCGAACATCGAGAATCGGATCAAGAGCGGGGAGATCAAAGCATATTTCCGGTCGCGGCTAACCGCGATCGAGCCGGATTCGATCACCGTTGAGACGCCTGAGGGCGAGGTCCGGATCAAGAACGATTTCGTCTTCGCGATGATCGGCTACCGTCCCGATACGGATTTCCTGGCGGCGCACGGGATCATTTTCGACCCGGAAACCCGGCGGCCTTACACCGACCCGGAGACGCTGGAGAGCCACCGGAAGGGGATCTACCTGGCAGGGGTGATCGTGGCCGGGATGCACACCAACGAGATCTTTATCGAGAACGGCCGCTTTCATGGCCAGAAGATTGCGGAGGCGATCGCGCGGGAGTTGGGGCGGTAGGAGCCGCTAGAAGCCGAGGCGCTGTTTGAGGGCGCGGACGCGGTCGCGAGCTACGGGCAGCTCGGTGTGCTTTTCGTCCTTCAGGCGCAGCAGGACGCCGCCGCCGAACCAGGAGTTCACTTCGAGGACCCAGTCGAGGTTGACCAGCGTCGAGCGGTGGATGCGCAGGAAGTTGCGCCGCGCGAGCTTCTGTTCGAGCTGGGCGATGGTGAAATCGACGCAGTAGTTCTTGGCGCCGCAGGCGGCGAAGGTGAGCTTGTCCTGGGCAAAAAAGTGCGTGATGCGCGCCAGGTCGATGAACTGCACGCGCTCGCCCACGCGGGAGGCGATGCGATCCATGGGCGGCTCGGAGGGTTTGAGCGTGGCGGCGATCTGGTCGAGCACGGAGCGGAAATCGGGTTGGCGCATCCACTCGGGCAGTGCGCCGCCGAGGCGCTCCAGCTTGCGGATGGCGCGATCGAGCTGCTCCGGTTCAACCGGCTTGAGCAGGTAATCGATGGCGTTGACCTCGAAGGCCCGCAGCGCGTACTGATCGAAGGCCGTGGTGAAGATGACGGCGGGCTGGTGCGGCAGGCGCGCCAGCAGCTCGAAGCCGTTCAGGCCCGGCATCTCGATATCGAGGAAGAGCACGTCTACGCGCTCGCGCGAGAGGAATGCGACCGCCGTCTCGGGATCGGTGGCGCTTCCGGCGAGTTCGAAGCGGCCGGTGTCGGCGAGAAGGCGCGACAGGCGTTTCAGAGCCAGCGGCTCATCATCGGCGAGATAGGCGCGCAGCTTCATGCCCGCCCCGGCAGAATCAGGCGGACCGAGGCCCGGCCATCCGCCGTCCCCACATCGAGCCGCGCCTGACCGTTGTAGAGCACTTCCAGCCGGGCCAGGAGATTGTCGATCCCGTGGCCGCGCGGGATGGCATCGAGCGAGAAGCCCGATCCGCTGTCGCTCACCTCGATTTCGATTCCGCCGTCGATGGCCCGCGCGCTGACCCGGACGTCGCCGCCCTCGCGGCGGGGAGCGATCGCGTGCTTCACGCTGTTCTCGACCAGCGATTCCACCGCCAGCGGCGGCAGGCTGCACAGGCGCGCCTCGGGCGCCACGTCGATCGAGTAGCTGAGCCGTTCGCCGAAGCGTGCCTTCTCGATTTCGAGATAGTCGCGAACGATCTTGAACTCCTGCTCGAGCGGCACCAGGCTACATTGATTGGTGTCGAGCGAAAACCGCAAGAGCGCGGCCAGGCGGCCCACGATCTCCTCGGCCCGTTGCGGCTCGTCGTGGATCAGGGCGGAGATCGAGTTCAGCGTGTTGAACAGGAAATGCGGGTGGATGCGCGACTCGAGGGACGACAGGCGGGCCTCTGTGGCGAGCTTCTGGGCGCGCTCCTGGTCGAGTTGCCGCGTGCGCAGTTCGAGCGTGGTTTCGGCCAGGCGGTAGCGCATGGACTCGAAGAGGTAGACGCCCAGGCCTACCAGCAGCGAGATGACGATGCAGAAGCGGACGATGCCCCAGAAGTTCGACCAGGCGTCGTGCGCGGGCCGCAGTCCCACTTGAACCAGAATCACGGTGGCGAGCGCGCAGCCGGCGAACGTGAGGACCACGATACTGACCGCGATGATCCCGATTCTCTTGCCTGAGCCACAGAGGCCCGTCTTCTCAGTGATGAGCGGCAGCAGAAGGCCGACCACGCCCCCGATGGCGAAGGAGTAAACCAGCGAGGTAAGGAAGGTGTCGACGAGAAACCGGGTGCTGACCGGATACTGGATCCCAGACAGTGCCAGGGTCGCGATGACGGCGGCGCCGAGGTTGATGAACGGCAGCCGGATGAGGTGCCGGCGGAAATGCCCAGGCTTGGAGCTGACGTTCATATCTGGTACCGGAACCCGATCGAGACCAGGGCGGAGTACGGGATCATACCATACTCGGAACGCCACCTCTTTCCGCCCGGCGTCTGGGTGTGCGCGGTCAGCGAGAAGTGGTCGGCCACGCGCCGCGTGACATCGAGAATCACGATGCGGCTGCGGTCGGTGGTGTTGGCGAGCAGGCCGAGCGAGAGGTCCCATTGTTTCCAGCCCGGCAACTCGCGCAGGCGGGATTTGCCGATGCTGAGGTACGCGTAGCGGCCGAGGCGGGGCGAGGGCGGTGAGTACCACTCGAAGATCGAGTTCACGCCCGAGCGCAGCATGTACTTGCCGCCCAGCAGCACCGCATTCGAATCGCGGTGCGCGAATTCGCCGTGAACCTCGAGCGCCTCGCCCACCACGCGGGTGAAGTTGGCGCCGTAGAAATCGTGGCGGCCGGGATCGTGGGCGAAAATGGCGGCCGTGTCGAAGCCCGCGATCATCGTGTTGTAACGAAGAGCGGTGGTGTCGGTCATTCCGGCGGGACGATTGCCAAAGACTCCGGCGCTGGCCCACACGGCGGTGAGGGCGTGACGGCCGCTGACCCAATCGGCGGCGACCATCTGGCGGCCTTCGTTCAAACTGAGGCGGTCGGTCGGGTCGATGGGGTTGCGCGGGGGGTCGAGCACGCCGGTGGGAGTGAAGGCGTAGCCGGTGCCCCAGCGCAGGATCTTTTTGCCCAGACTGAAATCGAAATCGCCGGCGGTGAAACCGGCCCAGGCTTCCCGGACCCGCAACTGGCCGTGTGTGTCGCCGTCGGTGCTGCCAATGGCCGCCAGGCTGGCCGCGAGCCGCCAGCGTTGGGCGTGGCGCCACGAGAACGAGGGCTCCGCGAGGAGCAGGTTGCTGGCCCACGGGCCCGGGATCCGCAGGCCGGCGGCGAAGGCCGGTTCCTCGTAGAGGGACAGGGCCAGCCGCGTCTGGTCGGGCGCGAGTGCGGCGTCGGCGGGCGCATCCTGAGCGGCAGCGGGCGCGGCTACGAGGAGGGCCAGACAGGCAAGATGTCCGGTCTGTGCGCCACGCATCTTAGAACCTCTCCGAGCGCCCCTGGTGGAACATGCGGTCGGGAAGGGCGCGCTGGGTGAACTGCAGGTACTCGATCACGGAGTGCGAGCCTTGGCGGACGTGATCGTAAATGGTCATGCGGCGCAGGAGGAGCTGGCCGTTCGCTTCCTGGTAGCGGTCGTAGGTAGCGGACTTGAGCTGCTTGCCCGACGCCGCGAAGAAATCCGCCTTGATGGGCCGGGAGTCGGAGGCGCGCAGCCAAAGCAAGATGCGGCGATAGGTGGAGCCCTTGCGCCGCGCGGTGAGTTCCAGGAGGTGACAACTGGCGCCATCCACGGTCTCGGTGCGCAGGAAGACGGCGATGTAGTCGGTGACGTAGTGGGTGCGGGCCACGTCACCGTTGGAGGCATTGCCGGTGAGCCGTTCGAGCGGAGTGATGCGTATGGGCCGGCTGGTGTCGGGCAGGTAGATCCACATGTCATCGCCGAGCATGAGCAGGTGCTGTCCCTTTTCCCTCGGGCTCAGGAACTCTACGTAGCTCTTTTCAGTGCCCTTCTGGTAGACCTCGTAGAGGTGCTCCTCGTCCTGCTTGCCTTGCTCGAAGTTGCGGATGCTGACGCGGACCACGTAGGAATCCCAGCCATTCCGGAGGGAGTCGAACTGCTTGAGCAGGGCGTCGGGATCGGGCGGGGCGGCGGTTGCGGCCGCCGCCATCAGAATGAACGGGAGTGCTGTGCGGAACATGTTTCCTCCTTGAAAAGAATCGTGGGCTGAAGCCCACGACGGCACGCTGAAGCGTGCGCCACGGACTCATACGTGCGACAGGGCCTCGACCACTTTGAGCCGCGAGGCGCGCCAGGCGGGCGGAATCGAAGCCGCGGCCAGGGTCAGCACCACCAGAACCGAAGCCAGAACCATGTATTCGGGGACATGGAGAATGCGCAGCGGGAAGCCGGTGCTGTTGCCGGGCGGCGGGGGCAGTTGGATATGCGCGTGGTTGAGGAGCGCGGCGATTCCGTTGCCGGCGAGCAGGCCAGCCGCGGCTCCGAAGACGCCGGTGAGTGCGCCTTCGAGCACGAACAGAGCGACCACCCAGGAGCGCGGCGTGCCCATCGCCAGCATGGTGCCCACCTCGCGGGTGCGCTCGAACATCGCCATCATCATGGTGTTGGTGCTGGACATCACCACCATGAAGAAAATGATGACGCCCATGAAGGCGAGAATCCCGCCGAACATCAGGACGATTTGCTTGTACATGGGCGAGAGCTCCTGCCAGTCCTTGAGGATCACCTTGGGTTCGGAGCCGGCCAGGCGCGCGGTGAGCACGGCGCGCAGGGCGTTGGTGTTGTCGGTATTGTCGAGGCCCACCACCAGCTTGGTGACGCGGTCGGTCTGTAGCAGGCGTTGGGCTGCCGGGAGCGTTATCTGCAGGAGGCGGTCGTCCAGTTCCTTGAAATGCGTGGTGATGACTCCCACCACGTCCACGTCGATTCCGTTGAGCGCGCCGTCGGCGGTGACGGCCAGCAGGGTCAGCCCATCGCCGGGCTTGACGTTCATGGAGCGCGCCAGGCCGGCCCCCACGATCACCTCATTCTCGCCGCCGTCGGCGTTGAACCAGTGGCCCTTAAGGACGTCCGGAACGAAGTGCATCTTGCGTTCGGCCGCGGGGACCACGGCGGTCCCCATATAGGTGCCGGATTTCTGGCCGTTCGAGACCATGCCGTAAAACTCGATGCGAGGCGCGACGCCGACCACATGCGGCGTGGCCTGGGCGATCCTGCGCACATTGTCGAAGCCGGCGAGGCCATTCTCGAGCACGCGGGTCTCGTCGTGATCGAAGTAGCGCGCGTTGAAGATCTGCAGGTGGCCCACGCCGTTGCGAATGGTGGTCTCCCGGAAGCCCCAGAAGATGTAGGAGAAATAGCCGCCGGCCAGCAGCAGGGCCGAGACTCCGCCGGCCACCACCAGCAGCATCATCATGGTGCGGCGCCGGCTGCGGAAGATATTCCTAAAGGCGAGCGAAAGAAACGTTCTCATGGGTGGTCTCCTTAGCGCCGTCGGTGACGATGCGGCCGTCACAGAGGCGGATGACGCGGTCGGCGCGGTCGAGAAGCCGCGGGTCGTGCGTGGCGAACAGGAAGGTCACGCCCAACTGGCGGTTGAGGGCGCGCATCAGGTCGATCAGTTGCGTGGCGTTGGTGGTGTCGAGATTGGCGGTGGGTTCGTCGGCGAGCACCAGGGCGGGACGGTGGACGATGGCGCGGGCCACGGCGACCCGTTGCCGCTCGCCGCCGGAGAGCAGATCGGGGCGATGGCCGGCGCGCGGGCCGAGGCCGACGCTTTCGAGAGCTTCCCGCGTGCGCTCACGGCGTTCCCGCGGCGGCACGCGCTGGAGCAGCAGGGGGTACTCGACATTCTCGAAAGCCGTGAAGACCGGGATGAGGTTGAAGGTCTGGAACACGAAACCGATCTTGCGGCGCCGAAGTTCCGAGAGCTGGGCGGGGCTGAGCCGGCGGGTTTCGACGTCGTCGATGCGTATGGAGCCGCTGGTGGGCTGATCGATACAGCCGATCAGGTGCAGCAGGGTCGATTTGCCGCTGCCGCTGGGGCCGGCGGCGGCCACGAATTCGCCGGCGCCCAGGCTGAGCGAGATGTCATCGAGGGCGCTTACGAACTGGTGATCCATTGGAAAGCGCCGGCTGACGTTTTCAAGTGCAACCATGTGGGACTCCCTTCAATGCGAGGGTAAGGCCGGCACGGCGGAGGGAGCGCGCGGAATCGGACGAAGGGCAGAAATCGTGGATCAGAGGCGAATAGCGAGGATGACGGGGGGGTCAGACGGGGTGGTGGAGGTGGTGGCGGTGGGCGCGGCGGCGCAGGGCGTCTTTGACCAGGACGGCGGCGTAGAGCAACAGGAAGACCCCAACCGCGATGGCGATCAGTTGCCAGGTGTGGGTCTTGAGATAGCGGATGGGGGTGTGGCCCATGCGGGAGCCGAGGAGGGCCAGGCCGAAGTAGCGCAGGCAGCGGGCCACGAGCACGATAGTCAGGAAATAGCGGCGGCGCATTCCCAGCGCTCCGGCGGAGGCCACGAAGACCTTGGTCGGCAGCGGCGCCGGAATCAGGACGGGGATGAATACGGTGAGGCCGCCATAGTGATGGAACCAGTGGCGAAAACGCTTCGGCCATCCCTTCTCGGTTCGCTGGTCGAGGTAGGCCTGGCCGCCCTTTCGGGCGATGTAGTACAGGAAGAGGCTGCCGATCAAGGAGCCCGCCACAGCCAGGGCCGCGCTGAGATAGCCGGCGCGCGAGCTCTTGGCGGCGATGACCAGCAGGAGCAGATCGGTGCCCTCGGGGACCGGGAGGCCGGCCGAGTCGACGATGGCGAGGACGAACGCGCCCCACGGTCCCCAGGAAAGCAGCGTACCGAAGATGGCGCCGAAGAGGCCGCCGAAAAAGTGCTTCAAGGCTTCACAACCTGATTCTCCAAGGCGCCCACGCTGTCCACCACCACGCGGACGACCGAGCCGGGTTCGATGGGGCCGATGCCGGAGGGAGTGCCGGTGGCGATGAGGTCGCCGGGCTCGAGCGTCATGACGGTGGTGATGTGTTCGATGATCTGGGCCACGGAGAAGATCATGTCACGCACGGAGGCTTCCTGGCGTTTCTGATCGTCGACGAAGGTGCGGACGCGAATTTCGTCGAAGCGGACTTCTTCCTGGGGGACGATCCAAGGGCCGACGGGGCAGAAGGTGTCGAAACCCTTGGCGCGCGTCCATTGCTCGTCCTTGCGCTGCAGATCGCGCGCGGTGACGTCGTTGACGCAGGTGTAACCGAAGATGTAGGCCTGGGCGTCCCCGCGTTTGACGTGGCGGGCGCGGCGGCCGATGACGACGCCCAACTCTCCCTCGTAATCGACGCGTTCGGACACAGAGGGATAGACGATGCGGTCCAGGTGCGCGATGAGGGCCGAGGGTGGTTTGAGAAAGATGAGCGGCTCGGAAGGAACCTCGTTGCCGAGCTCGGCGGCGTGCTCCTTATAGTTCCGGCCGACGCAGACGATTTTGGAGGGCCAGCAGGGCGGCAGCAGCCGGACTTCGGCGAGGGGGCGCGCCTCGCCCCGTTCATGCCCCTCGCCACGCTCGTGGGACCATGGCGGATCGGTCTCGTGGACCATGTCATTCTCCAGGAGACCGTACTTGACGTCCGGAGAGCCATCGGGCGCGGTGGCCTGGGTGTTGTGAATCAAACTGAAGCGAATGCGCTTGGTCATTGTGTTCTTTGCCTCATGGGGCCACGACTTCCACGATCGGCGATCGGGCGCTTTCATGGCCGCGCTGGTCGACCGCCGACACCTGATATCGATAGTGCTGGCCGGTCTGGATGGCGCGATCGCCGTAGGCCGGCGTCGCAAGCAAGTCTCCGATCTTCTCGAACGGGCCGCCGTTGACGGAGCGGTAGACGTAATAGCCGCGGAGGTCGGGCTCGTTGTCCGGGTTCCAGTTCAGTTCCAGGCTCGAAACGCCGGCGGTGGCGGCCAGGCCTTCGGGGACGGCGGGCGGGAATTTGCCCTCCGGCGTAATGGAGATGGAGTCGGATGCCTCGCTCTCGGCTTCGGCGTTGCCGCTGGCGACAAAGCCCTGGACGGAATACACGTAAGCCTTGCCGAATTGAATCTGGTTGTCGACATACTCCGAGCCGTTCACGGTGGCGACGAGTGCGGGCTGGGGATCGAGGGGCGCGAGGCGGTACACCCTGAAATTGGCGCCGGGGGAAGCGGGCCAGCTCAAGCGCACCCCATGCGGCACCTCTTCCAGTTTCAGCGCGGGCTTGGCGAGCGGGGGCAACACTTTGAAACGGACGGGGTCGGACCACTGGCCGAACCGGCCGTGCTTGCCCGACGCCCGGACCCGGAGTTCGATGGACTGGCCGGACCAGGGAGCGGCCGGGACCTGGACGTGTACGGGGCCGGGTAGGCCCGCGGGCACCTCAATGCGCCGCGAGGTCGATTCCCAATTCGGCCCTTCGGGACCGGCGCGGAGGTCGATCGAGGAGATCACCTTGAGCAGTGCCCGGTCGGTGGTGGCCGCGGGCACAACGAAGTCGACGACGAGATCCGGCCCGCGCTCGACCGCGCCGAGTTGCAGGATCTTGACGGGAATGCCGAGGGTGGGCGGCTTGGGCGGCCGGACGTAGGCGCAGCCTGCCGCGAGACCTGCGCAGGCGCTCAACGCAAGAACCGAAGACCGGCGACACCAGGGCATCTTATAGAATGTACCGCGTCAGGTCCTGGTCTTTGACGATCTCGGAAAGCTGCTGACGGACGTAGGCCCCGTCGATTTTGACATTCTTCTTCTTGAGATCGGGACCTTCGAAGGAGATCACGTCGAGGACCTTCTCCATGACGGTATGCAGGCGCCTGGCGCCGATGTTCTCGTTGCTCTCATTCACGCGGGCCGCCAGGCGGGCCACTTCTTCGAGGGCGTCGTCGCTGAAGGAGAGCTTGATGCCTTCGGTTTCGAGCAGCGCGGTGTACTGTTTGATCAGCGCGTTCTTGGGCTCTTTGAGGATGCGGATGAAATCGCTCTCGGTCAGGGACTTGAGTTCGACGCGGATGGGGAAGCGGCCCTGCAGCTCGGGAATCATGTCGGAGGGCTTGGAGACGTGGAACGCGCCGGCGGCGATGAACAGGATGTGGTCGGTGCGAACGAAGCCGTAGCGGGTGTTGACGGTGGTGCCTTCGACGATGGGGAGGATGTCGCGCTGCACGCCCTCGCGGCTGACGTCGGGTCCATGGCCGGACTCGCGGCCGGCGATTTTGTCGATCTCGTCGAGGAAGATGATGCCGCTGCGCTCGACGCGCTCGAGGGCGACGCGGGTCACCTGGTCCATGTCGATCAGCTTCTGCTCTTCCTCCTGCACCAGGTATTCGAGCGCCTCGGTGACGCGCATTTTTCGCTTGCGGGAGCGCTGGCCGAAGAGGCCGGGGAGGACATCCTTGAGGTTGATGTCCATCTCCTCGATGCCCTGCGAGCTGGAGATTTCGAAGGACGGCCCGCGTTCTTTGACATCGAGCTCAACCACGCGGTCGTCGAGCTTGCCCTGATGGAGCTTTTCGCGGAGCTTCTCGCGGGTGCGCTCGGCGGTTTCGGTGGGCTCGGGCTGGGGCGGCATGAGGAGGTCGAGGAGCCGCTCTTCGGCGTTCTTTTCGGCGCGGTCGGCGACCTCGTCGAGGCGCTCTTCGCGCACCATTTCGATGGCGATGTCGACCAGGTCGCGGATCATGGATTCGACGTCCCGTCCGACGTAGCCGACCTCGGTGAACTTGCTGGCCTCGACCTTCATAAAGGGCGAGTTGGCGAGTTTGGCGAGGCGGCGGGCGATTTCGGTTTTGCCGACGCCGGTGGGGCCGATCATGAGGATGTTCTTGGGCATCACCTCGTCGGCGAGCTCGGGATCGAGCTTCTGGCGGCGGATGCGGTTGCGCAGCGCCACGGCGACGGCGCGCTTGGCGTCGTCCTGCCCGACCACGTACTTGTCGAGTTCCCGGACGATCTCCCGCGGCGTGAGCTCGTCCAAGACGGGCTCTTCTTCAACCGACTGGCTGGGAAGATAAATGACCATTGCCTATCCGAGTTCCTCGAAGGTGAGCTTGTCGTTGGTGTAGATGCAGATTTCGCCGGCGATCTCCATGGAGGTCTCGGCGATCTTGCGGGCTTCCATTTTGGTGTGACGGAACAGGGCGCTGGCGGCGGCCTTGGCGAAGGGGCCTCCGGAGCCGATGGCGGCGATGCCGTCATCGGGCTCGATTACGTCGCCGCTGCCGCTAAGGATGTAGGTGCTGTTGAGGTCGGCGACGAGCAGGAGGGCTTCGAGGTGGCGCAGGGCTTTATCGGTGCGCCAGTCCTTGGCCAGCTCGACGACGGAGCGCGCCAGGTTGCCGGTGTGCTGTTCGAGCTTGGTTTCGAAGCGGCTGAAGAGGGCGAAGGCGTCGGCGGTCGATCCGGCGAATCCGGCGAGGACCTTGTCGTTATAGAGACGGCGGATCTTCTTGGCGGAGGCTTTGAGGACCTCGCTGCCGAGCGTGACCTGGCCGTCGCCGGCCATGACTACTTTGCCGTTTCTGCGCACACAGAGGACGGTCGTAGACCGTATCCGAGTTTTCATGGGTACAGAATCTATTGTAGAGCAGCGGGGGAGGGCGGTCGGCGTGGCCATGGGCGGGGGTGGGCTATCCAACCGGTTTATCGGGCTGGAACGCTGTCAGGCGGTCGTGGGGCGGCGCTATTCGCGCCCAATGTCCAGCAGGGAACGCACGGCTTCAAGCACACGAGGAATCTCGCGCTCGACGATGCCCCAAACCAATGCCGGGTCGGCTCCCTCGTAGTTGTGGATAAGCACGTTCCGAAGATCGTTCATCTCGCGCCATGGAAGTTCCGGGTGCCTCGCGCGAAACTCCGGCCCGACTTTCCTGGACGCTTCTCCGAGGATCTCCAGATTCCGGCACACCGCATCAAGGAGAAGGTGCGCGGGGACGGTGCTGCTCCCGCGAAGATCCGCGCATTCCAACAGGCGCTCGCAACAATCACGGATGTGCAGGAGGTAGGGCGGAGGATCGGGTGTGCTCATGATCTAGAGCGACTTTGCCTCGGCCAGGACCGGCTCGCGCATGTATCGAAGACTATTGGGCGTGACGATGTCGACGTCAACTCCGAGCAATTCGCGAAGATCCAAACGGAAATCGATGAGGTCGAACAATGTTCTGCCGTCTTCGAACTCCACCAGGAAATCTACATCGCTGGTTTCGCCGTTGTCGCCGCGCGCAACCGATCCAAAGACACGTACGCTCCGGGCGCCGTACTTCGCAGCGAGGCGGAAAATGGCGGACTTCTTTTCGCGCAGCAGGTCGAGGGTGACCATGACCTCATTGTCCTCGATTTGAGACCTGGGGTCCAAGAGCGAGCCAAGAGATGGCGAAGGGGTCGGGCTGCTATTGAGGCTGGGACCCGAGGGGCCGAACCTGGAAGACACCGTGCAGGGCTACACGTTCATCGGGCCGGGAACCGCTTCGCCGTGCTCCAGGCGGTCGGCGATAAGGCGAAGCGCCAGCGCCTGCACGGCGGCGGTGGCCTGTTTTCTCGTGCGCCCGTGCGCGGTTACGCCGGGCAGCGCCGGAATATCCGCGACCCACCGCCCGTCCTCTTCGCGGCAGTATTCGATGGCCAGGGAGAAGCCGCGTTCCACTGGGGCCTTCGGCATGGCTCCGTGATGCCACGGAACGGGAGGTGAGAGAACCCGCCCCGCTGAGGGCACAAGTACTATGAGGAGAATTCCATGCCTGCGAAGAAACCGGCAAGCCAGCAGGTCGTGCCCGTCGTCGAAGTCATCGAGCGGCGGATCTTTCTTATCCGTGGGCACAAGGTGATGCTCGATAGCCACCTGGCGGAGTTGTATCAGGTGAGCACCGGCAATCTCAACCTGGCCGTCCGCCGCAATAGAGAGCGGTTCCCGCAAGATTTTATGTTCCATGTGACGAAGGCGGAGGCCGGGGCTTTGCTCTTGCAGTTTGCAATAGCAAAGAAGGGAAGAGGGGGACGCCGGACATTGCCGTACGTGTTTACCGAACAGGGAGTCGCGATGCTGTCTTCGGTGTTGAACAGCAAGCGCGCGATCGCCGTGAATATCGCCATCATGCGGACGTTCGTGAGGCTCCGGCAGATTCTGGCTACGCACAAAGACCTCGCGGAGCGGCTGGCAGCCATGGAGAAGAAGTGCGACCAGCGTTTCAAGGCCGTGTTCGACATCCCGAGGCAACTCATGGAGCCGCCGGTGGGGCCGCCGAAGCGGCCGATCGGGTAGGTGAGGCCCGGGAAGTCCAAATCCTGATATTCTGTTTGAGGTTTAGCACTGCCTGAAGAATAGGGGAGCAGAATTATGGACGTTACCAAGATCGTCGTCGAATTGCGGAAGGAACGAGACCAGATTGAAGAGGCAATCATCAGCCTGGAGAGGCTGGCGCGCAATGGCGGGAAGCGGCGTGGCCGGCCCCCTGCCTGGCTGGCTGCGGCGAAGAAGGGAGACCGCCCTCCGGCGCGCAAGAGGAAGGGTTCCGCCGCTAAAGCGGCCGCGGCGTCGGCGCAATAGCTCGCACCGCTGAGGGGCGGGGCATTATGGACCTTATCAAGATCATCGCCGCATTGCGGACGGAGCGGGATCGGGTCGACCAGGCCATTACCTTCCTGGAGGGGGTGACGGTCGCGGGGAAGAAGCGCGGCGGTGGGCGGCCTGCGTGGTTAGAAGGCCTGACAAAGCACAGCCGGGGCCGTGAGGCCCTGCTGAAGACGCTTGCGCCGAGGGACGAGAGGATAATCCGGTTGCGCTTTGGGATCGGACACGAGCGGAAACACACCCTGGAAGAGGTGGGCCAGGAGTTCAAGCTCACGCGTGAACGAATCCGCCAGATCGAGGCGCGGGCACTACGGCGGTTGGGATCGCTGTAGCCGATATTCTGAGGTCACATCCGCAGGAGGTGGTTCTATGTTCCGAGGTGCGTGGCTACTCCTTGCGATGGCGGCCGTGCTGCCCGCGTCGGCCGCCGAGGCGACGGGGAGCCTGGATGGATTCGACGAGTTCATGCTCGCGGCCATGAAGGAATTCAAGGTGCCCGGGGCGGCGGTGGCGGTGGTGAAGGATGGGAAGATCATCCTCTCCAAAGGCTACGGGTTCCGCGATGTGGCGCGACAGTTGCCGATCACGGGAGCGACGATGTTTCCCATCGCGTCGATCACCAAATCGTTTACCGTGACGGCGCTGGGCACGCTGGTGGACCAGGGCCGGCTGGAATGGGACAAGCCGCGATACGGTCCGTACGTCCTGAACCCTGCTACAGCACGTATCGTAACGAGCGCCTCGAGGGCTTTGTGCTCAGTCTTCGGAAGAATCCTCTCGTCGGCAATCACCTGAACAGTTCCGTATATTTCTACCGTGTTGCGAGCGATGCCTGTGACTATGTTGTCGAGAAGGACGGCGAATCTAACCTGATGTCTCAAGCTTCGACCGACTGCTGCGACTACGGAATCGTCGCTGTAGATCGTGCCTTGGCAAAGACCTCCTGGTTTACCGGGGAGAAGAAGGCGGCCATATTCAAGGAGTTCGCGCGGGACGAACAAATACGCCCCGATTCGTCCGAGCCCATCTTGTTCGTCACGCTGTACCGCGAACTCGTGTGGAGTGAATCCGACGACAATGAAATTAGGAGCCTAGGACTGCTACGAGATGTAGTGCAGCAAAACTTTCAGTCTGCTTATTCCCCCTACGAGCGAGACAATGCCTGGGCGGGAGGCTGGGGCGAAAATCCTTGCTGAGCCGGAGGATAAACCGTGGCACCTGCGCGAGTTCAGGGCCGCCGACCTCGATGGCAATCAGCTGCGCGTGTTTTACGACTTTTCCAGGGAGTTGCGGCAGGAGCAAGCATAGGCCTCAGCGGCAGATTACGAGTCAACTCGCTCCGGCTCCGACTCGTCGACATCGCCGCGGTCGATCCGGTCCTCGCGGTCCTCTCGCTTTTCCTGCTCGCGGCGCTTTTCAAGTTCGTCGCGCTCCTCGCGGCCGTCGCTCATCGATGCTCCTCCTGTCAGTATAGGACTGGCTCAGAACTCGCCCAGGGGCAGGAAGGGGCCGTCGATGCAGCTCAGGGCGCCGGAGGGGCTGGCGCATTTGCCACAGATGCCGACGCCGCAACTGGTCATGTACTCGATGGAGCCGAGGATGCGGTCGGGGGGCGCGATCGGTTTCTGAAGCTCGAAACAGCCGAGGACCATGGGGCCGGGGCCGCAGTTGATGAAGACGGCGCGGTCGCGCTCGGCCGGCGGCATTTCGTCGAGCGCGGCGCGCAGCAGGCCGGGGACCAGGCCGTGGAATCCTGCGGTTCCGTCGTCGGTGGCGACGCGGACCGGGCCGAGGCGCTCAAACTTTTCGAGGTCATAGAGCTGATCGCTCGAGCGCGCGCCGAGGAGGAACATCTGGCGGTTGCCAGCCCTCAGTTTGCAGGCGATCTCAAGCAGGGACGCGGAGCCGGTGCCGCCTCCGGCGAAGACCAGCGTGCGCCCGGTGAACTCCGGCACGCCGGTGCCGTATGGGCCGCGGAGCAGGATGGGGGAGCCGGGCTTCAACTCCGCGAGTTGCCGCGTGAAGACGCCGACGGTGCGGACGATGACGCTGCGCTCCGACGCCGAGAAGATCGCGAAGGGCTTTTCGCCGACGCCGGGGAGGCAGAGGAAGAAGAACTTTCCCGCCAGATCGCCATCCTGGTAATCCTGGGGCAGGCGATCGAGAACCAACTTGAAGAGCGAGGGCGTGTAGTCGTGGCGGGATTCGACGCGCGCCGTGACATAGTCCATGGGGAGGCGCGTCTCCGAGGAGCATTGGCAGGCGGCGCCGGAAGCTAGGTCCCGCAGGTAGTCGCGCATCTGCGCGCTGTCGAGGCCGGTGAGGGCGCTGCCGATGCCGAACAGGTCGGCGCCCTGCTTGGCGTACTGGCGGACGTGCTCGGCTGAGGCGATGCCGCCCATTCCGATGATGACCGGCCCGGGGCCGACGGCGGCGCGAACCTGCTGGACGGCGCGCAATCCCATGGGACGGATGCCGTCTCCGGAGAGCCCGCCCACCTGGTTGTAGAGGATGGGCTGATCACCCACGGCGGCGAGCGCCGGGCCGACGGTGTTGGTCACGGTGATGCCGGAGGCTCCCGCGGCGAGCGAGGCGCGCGCGGCTTCGCCCAGGTTGGGAAGAATCGCGGACAGCTTGACGAATACGGGGACGGCGACCGCGCCGGCGACGGCGGCGGTGATGCGGGTGAGCAACTCGGGATCCTGACCGATTTCCGCGCCATAGCCCTTGGCGTGGGGGCAAGACATGTTCAGCTCGAAGCCGTCGGCGATGGGGGCCAGCGTGCGGGCGGCGGCGAGAAAGCTCTCGACATCGGAACCGAAGATGGAGACCAGGAGGAACTTGTCGCCGGGGATGCGGATGCCGTCGAACTCAGCGAGGAATTTCTCCGCCCCGGGATTGGCCAGGCCGACGGCGTTGATGTAGCAGCCGGGGGCATAGCGGGCGTAGATGGGCTCGCGGTATCCGGCGCGCGGCTGGAAGCTGATGCTCTTGGTGGTGATGACGCCGATCTCGGGGATCTCATCGAAACATTTCCGGATGGTTGTGGCGTGCGTGCAGCGAATGCCGGAAGGGATGAGGAAGCGGCCGCGAACCGTCTTGCGGCCGAGTTGGAAGGGCTGGGAAAACATGGAGTAAAACGGATGATAGCCTAAAACGGAACATCCGGGTCGGGAATGTCTTCGGCGGCGAGAGGGACGTCGGGAGCGAGGCCGGCGCGGGTTGGGATGCCGTAGCGCGCGCGGGCGGCGAGGAGCTTAGCGACTTCGGCGCGCGGCAGGGCCTTGGCTCCGCCGAGCAACTCCGCCACCAGGGTGACGTGGGCCAGATGCTCCACAGTCTCCATATGGAAAAAAGCCTGGTAGACGTCCTGGCCGTAGGCGACCGCGCCGTGATTTGCCATCAGCAAGGCGTCATGGTTGGGGATGAGGGGCAGCATGGGCTCGGTGAGCGCCGCGGTGCCCGGCAAACCATAGGCGGCGACGGGCACGGTGCCCAGGTGCATGATGGCTTCGGGAAGCAGCGCCTGGTTGAGGGCGCGGCCGGCGACGGCGAAGCCGGTAGCGAAGGGGGGGTGGGCGTGGAGTACGGAGCGCACGTCGGGCCGGAGGCGGTAGATGGCCACGTGCATGGCGATTTCGGTGGTGCAGCCGGAGGCGCCCTCTATCTTGGTGCCGGCGGCGTCGCAGACGATGAGGTCCTCGGGCTTCATGAGCCCCTTGCACACGCCGGTGGGGGTGCACAGGATGCGATCGTCATCGAGGCGGATGCTGATGTTGCCGTCCTGGGCGGCGACCCAACCCTTCTGCCACATGATCCGCCCGATCTCAACGATATCCTGACAGTGCTCGCGCTCGGTTTTTGACATCGGAAAACAGAATTGTAGCAGATGGCCGCAGGGAGGTTCTGGGGGGGGACGGTTGCTCCGGGCGGACACTAGCGCTTCGGCCGTGTGATCCGTTTCGTCCGCTTGCTGACGCGCGCGGTTCCGTATCGGCGGTCCGGCCGGGGACATAGGTAACACTTCTATCTCCGGACATGGGTTACAGTTTTCCGGAGCCGGTTCCGAACCGCGACCGTAAGGGAGTGGACCTCGCGGTCAGAGTACTAGCGCAGGAAGGCGGAAGCGCACCACAGGACGGGGGCCTGGCCGTGGAAGTCGCCGGTTTTGCGGCGGCGGCGGAGATAGTAGTCGAGATCGCTATTCTTGCCGGTGCCCTCGCAGACCGAGGTGACATCGTCATTCTGGTCGATGTAGCCGATGAGCGCCAGCCAGGCATGGCGGGCCGGGGGGCCGTAGGTCTTCTGGTCGAGCCAGCCATTTTTGACGCCGGTGATCATGGCGAAGGCGAACATGCCGGTCGATGAGGTTTCGGGCCAAGCCTCGGGACGGTCGATCAACTGGCGCCACATGCCATCCCTGCCCTGAAACTCCAGGAGCGCGCGCATCATTTTGCGATAGCCCTCGAGAATGCGGGCGCGGCGAGGGTGATCCGTGGGGAGCGAGCGCAGCAGTTCAGCCATCCCGGCGGCCACCCAGCCATTGCCGCGGCCCCAGTAGAAAGGCGCGTCCGGTGCGTGGTAGAACAGCCCGTTCGGCTGCTGCAATTTGTCGAGGTAGGCGGACATTTCGAGGGCCGCGCGGTCCAGATAGGTGGTGTCGCCTGTGGCGCGGGCGGCCTGGAGCTGGAGGATCGTGAGCATGTACATGTCGTCGATCCAGAAGCGGGTCTCGGGGCTCAAACCATCGGGGGTGGGGTGCTCCCACTGGCGGTCGGCGATGGCTTTGCCCATGGCCAGGTATTTGGGGTCCTTGGTTTCGATGAAGATCTCGAGGGGGATGGCCCCGAAGACGGAGGAGTCGACGTGGCGCTCGGGGGGAATGAGGCGGGCTTGGGCGGGCGTCATGAGCGGGTCGAAACGCTGGATGAGGCGGGTGGCGAGGTCGCGATCGCCCGAAAGTTGCGCAAAAGTCAAGGCGCCATACCAGGTGCAGGTCTCGGGGTAGGCGATGCGGGACGGGTCCTGGCGGGGGCTCTGGAGGAAATGGCCGGCGACGCGCCTGCCGACCTCCAGCGGGGACGTTCCAGGGGGCCAGGCGGCGAAGTCCTGGGGCTGGGCCAGGAGAGCGGGAGAAGCCAGCAGGAGCAGGAGCGGGGTGCGGAGGTGCTGCATGAGGATCTCCTAAAGGGTACCTCCATCCTGGCCGATAGGGGAAGCGACAGCTTATGTCGTCACGGCTCCCTCAACTGCGGAAGCGCTTCGCCGCCCTCGTACTCGCGGGGCTGTGGCAGGCGTGCGCCGCGCTGGGCCTCGAGACGGACAAGAACATCGACCAATACGCGCATGACAATTGGACCGCGCAGAACGGCCTGCCCGGAGAGGCGGTGTACCAGATTCTGCAAAGCCCGGATGGCTACCTGTGGCTGAGGACGTCGGCTGGCCTGGTGCGGTTCGACGGAGTGCGGTTCGTGCTGGTGGACCCGATGGTCGGGAAGAAGCCGCTGAACGAGCCCGTCAAGGCGATCTGCAAGAGCGCGGATGGGAACCTGCTGCTGCGCACCACGACCAGAACGGTGATCCGCAGGGATGGGCAATTCTTCGACTATCTGCCACCCTCGCCTCTTCCGGACGGGGAGGTCCGGACGCTGTTCGAGAGCCGGGAGCACGAGCTGTTCGTGGGTACCGACGCGTACATTTACCGGCTGGGGCCAGCAGGGCCGCAGGCCGTCCGGGAGCAGACGGGGTGGATCAATTCGTTTGTGGAAGATGCGGCCGGGGAGATTTGGATAGGCGCCTGGAACGCATTATTCCGGTATCGGGGCGGGAGGCTCTCCATCTTCCCTCAAGATCCTCGCTGGCAAGGGGCCAGTGCGCTGGCCGAAGGCCGCGACCGGAGACTGTGGATCGGAACGCTGGGAGGAGCCTTTCGGATAGGGAGCGAGCGGTCCCCGGCGTCCCTGAGCGAGCCGGCCAGCATCCGGAGTGAGGTGCACGCCATCCTGGAGGACCGCGACGGCAACTTCTGGGCTGGTTCGGAGTCGGGCGGGGTCTTTCGGATCGGGGACCGTTCCTCGTCTTCGTTCGGCTCCCCCGACGGGCTGACGGACAACCGGGTGTTGTCGCTGTTCGAAGATCGCGAGGGAAGCTTGTGGGTTGGCACCTCCAGCGGGTTGGACCGCTTCCGGGACACCAAGCTGACTACGTTCACGGTCAAGGAGGGCCTTCCCTCGAACGATACGCGGTCGGCCGTCGAAACGGCGGATGGCAGCCTGTACGTGTTCTGCACGGGAGCGGGGTTGGCGCGCATCCGGGAAGGCAGGGTTACTACGATCGAGGGCCTCAAGGAGCCCTACGGCCACGCCCTGTTCGTTGCACGGGACGGGAGCCTGTGGATGGGGACCACGGACGGCCTGGTCCGGTACAGGGACGGGCGGCTGACGCGTTATAAGGACGCCCTACGCCAGTTCGGTTTCATTTCCGCTATTAGCGAAGATGACGAGGGCCTGATCCTGGCGGGCGGGACGGCGGTGCGTTTCGAGGAGGGGCGAGTGCGCCCTTTCACCATCAACGGAGAAACAACGCCGCTCTCGACGCCGGGCCACTACACCTTCACGATCTACCGCGACCCTGAGGGGACGCTGTGGTTCGGGACCGCGCAAGGGCTGTTCAAGTTCCTGAAAGGACAGCCTCCGCGCGATGCTCAGCAGAAACAGATCCGGTTCGCGGTCACTTCGATAGCCGGCGACGGGCGGGGGAGCCTGTGGCTGGGGGGACGCACTCCAGGTTTGACGCGGCTGCGGGTCCGGGATGGCCGCATCACACACTACGGAAAGCAGGAAGGACTGTTCGACGGGTACCCTTCGCAAGTGCTCGCCGACGGCGCGGAGAATCTCTGGATCAGCACTCCGAACGGCATTTACAAGGCGAGTCTGGCAGATCTGGACGCGGTGGGGGAGGGACGCTCCTCGACCGTGCGCGCGGTCAGGTTCGGAACCGAGGACGGGATGCGGACCGGCCGGGCGTCCGATCCAGGCGCGGGCCCAGCAGGGTGGCGGACACGGGATGGCCGGCTGTGGTTCACCACGGCGAAAGGCATCGTGCTGGTGGATCCCAAACGCCTGGTGCGCAATGAGTTGGTTCCTCCGGTGGTGGTGGAGGGGGTGATCGCGGACGGGGAGGCGATGCCGGTTGAAGGGGGCGTCCGGATTCCGCCGGGCAAGGACCGGATCGAGTTTCAGTACACCAGCCTGAGCATGCTGGTTCCGGACCGGGCACGCTTCCGGTACAGCCTCCAGGGGTACGACCGCGGTTGGGTGGACGCCGGCTCGCGGCGGGTAGCGAGCTACACCCGTCTTCCCCCGGGCCAGTACCGGTTTCGGGTGATCGGTTCGAACGACGACGGGGTGTGGAACCTCCGGGGCGCCACGGTGTCGTTGATCCTGGAGCCGAGCTTGTACCAGACGAGGTGGTTTCAGGGGATGTTCGCGGTTGCGCTGCTTCTGGCGGTGGTGGCGCTGCAAAGGTTGTACACGCGCCGATTGCGGGCGAGAACTGCGGAACTGGCACGGGTGGTGGAAGAGCGCACCAGAGACCTCAGCGCGCAGCGGGCATTCCTGCGGCAGGTGATCGACATTCTGCCCAGCTTCATCTTCGTCAAAGACCGCCAGGGCCGCTACACGCTGGTAAACCAGGCCGCCGCCAGGGGCCACGGCACGACGGTGGAGAACATGGTCGGCAAGACGACCCGGGAAGTGAATGCGAATGTGCCGCAGGCGGAAGCCTTCGCGCGCGACGATCGCGAGGTGATGGACACGCTGGTGGAGAAGGTGATACCCGAGGAGCGGTTCACGAGCGCCGCAGGCGAGGTCCGTTGGCACCAGACGGTCAAGCGGCCGCTCGTGAACGAAGACGGTGAGGTGCAGGTTCTGGGCGTGGCGACGGACATCACCCAACGCAAGCGGATCGAAGAAGAACTGCGCGCGGCGAAGGTGGCGGCGGAAGCGGCCAGCCGGGCCAAGAGCGAGTTCGTAGCGAACATGAGTCACGAGATCCGCACGCCGATGAACGGCATCATCGGGATGACCGAGCTGGCGCTGGCCACCGATCTTACGGCCGAACAGCGGGAGTTCCTCTCGCTGGTGCGGTCGTCGGCGGATGGCCTGCTGGCGATTCTGAACGACATTCTCGACTACTCGAAGATCGAGGCGGGCAAGATGGTGCTGAGCCCGGTCCGCTTCGGCATGGCGGAAATGGTGGGCGAGGCGATGAAGAGCATGGCGGTCACGGCGCACCAGAAGGGGCTGGAGTTGGCGCTGGAGATCGAGCCGGAGGTACCGCGGGAGCTGGTCGGGGACCCGGTACGCCTGCGGCAGGTGCTGTTGAACCTGACCGGAAACGCCATCAAGTTCACGGAGCGGGGCGAGGTGACGGTTCACGTCGGCGCCCCGGAGCGCAACGGAAGCGAGGTAAAGCTGCAGGTCTCGGTGCGGGACACGGGCATCGGGATTCCGGTGGAGAAGCAGGACCGGCTGTTTCGGGCCTTCGAGCAGGCGGACTCCTCAACCACGCGCCAATATGGGGGCACGGGGTTGGGTCTGGCGATCTCGGCGCGGATCGTACGGCTGATGGGGGGCGAGGTGTGGATGGAGAGTGCGCCCGGGGCGGGCTCGGTGTTCCACTTCACCGCGCGCATGGAGGAGGCCCCGCCCGGTGAGGCCGAGGCGGTGGCGCCGGTGGAGGACTTGCAGGGGGTGCGGGTCCTCATTGTTGACGACAATGCGACCAACCGGCGGATTCTGCAGAGAACGACGCGGCGATGGAGGATGGAGCCGGGAGAGGCGGAATCGGGTCCGGATGGGCTGGAGCGGCTGGAACGGTCGGCGGCGGGGGGACGGCCCTTCCGTCTCATCCTGCTGGATGAACAAATGCCGGGCATGGGCGGCTTTGAGATGATCGAGCGCATTCGCGCCCATCCCTCGTGGCGGGCCGCCACCATTCTGATGCTGACGTCTACGGGGCAGAGCGCGAGCGCGGAACGGTGCCGCGAGCTGGGGGTAGAAGCGTACCTGGTCAAGCCGATCGCGGCGGCGGACCTGCTGTGGTCGATCCGCAAGGCGCTGGGGTTGCCGCCCAGGACGCAGGCGGCGGTGGCGCCGACCCTTCCGACGGCCGAGGCGCAGCGCGCCCTGAGCATCCTGCTGGCCGAGGATAACCCGGTGAATCAAAAACTGGCTGCCACCATGTTGGGGAAAATGGGGCACCGG
>Ga0182027_10003008_pt1 | contig 27018 bp, 23 predicted proteins | sample 712E1DmetaG_FD_121300 | JGI IMG/M metagenome (GOLD analysis project Ga0182027, IMG submission 121300) | Permafrost microbial communities from Stordalen Mire, Sweden - 712E1D metaG (Illumina Assembly) | ecosystem: Environmental > Terrestrial > Soil > Wetlands > Permafrost | place: Sweden...
ACCATCACCGCTGGCAGGACCCTGAGGATTGGAAGCATTATTACCAAGCGTGGCATAGTAGCCACTTTGATACCAGTCCGCCACCCATTGCCAGACATTGCCCGCCATATCCAGAGCGCCATAAGGGCTCGCCCCATTTGGATACTTACCAACCTCTGTTGTATCGCCAACGTTTTGATTGTAATTTAACAATGTGGTACTTGGTGCGTTATTTCCCCAGGGATAAGTGCGTCCATCCGTGCCGCGCGCCGCGTCCTTATATGCCCACCAAAGGTTTATTGGGCTGCAGATTTTATCGTAGAGATCGTAGAAGATTTTGCTCATTTAATTCGCTGGGGGCAAAGCCCCCAGACCCCCGCTTCAGCACCCTTCGGTCGCAGAAATCCAGAAACCAGCATTTCTGAACTAGGGAAGTGAGCGGGAGCAACGAAAACCGAAGTCGTAGCTGAGGGTATCCGCTGGATCGCTCCTGCTGCGGAAGGCAGAGCGCACAAGGTTATCGTCGTCGTTCCACGAGCCGCCCCGCAACACTCGATACGTTGTGCCATACGATGGATCACTGACGGTATTTCCGGGATAAGCGGCATACCAATCCGCCACCCATTGCCAGACATTACCGGCCATATCGAGAACGCCATACGGGCTGGCTCCTTTTGGATAACTACCCACTGCCGTTGTATCGCTTGAATTGTAATTCAGCAAAGTACTATCCGGCGCGTTATTCCCCCAGGGATAAATGCGTCCATCCGTGCCGCGCGCGGCCTTTTCCCATTGGGCTTCGGTGGGCAATTGGCGCCCAGCCCATTTGCAATAAGTATCTGCCATGTTCCAATTCACGTAAATGACGGGATAATTGTCAAATTGAGAATTGCCGTAATAGCTCAAACGCGTGGAAGACCTTAAGCTGGCCGGTTGACTGCACGCGCCTGCGCTTACACATTTGGCATACATGGCATTGGTCACATCGGTCTGATCAATCCAATATGCATCGAGATAAACGGTATGAGCAGGTTTTTCGTTAGCCCCGCCATTATCACTACCCATTGTGAACGGTCCGGCAGATACGTAAAGCATGACCATGCCATCCTTATCAGAGATCATAGTTGAACCAATGCCAAGAGTTGGAGTTAGTGGCACAAGCGTAGACGCTAGAGTTTCGGTGGGAGGTTCGAGCGTGGCGGTTGGCAATTCATAAGTGGATGTGGCTTGTGCGGTTGGAGATGGCATTGGCGTTGCAGGTATATGAACAAGGTAATTGATGCCATACGCCGCGCCAAGCATTAGGGCAAGCAAAACTATGCCGCCAATACCGAGCCAAAGAAAATCAGGCTTTTTTTGTTTTTCTGCTTTCTTTTCAACCATGGGCGCAGGCTTTAAAATGAGTTCCTGCGCTTTTGAGTCTTCGCGCGATATTGGAAGCGGCTTTTCCTTCTTTGGCTCTTCCACTCTTTCAACATGCAGAGTAATCTTCTCAACAGGTTTTTCAATTTTGGGCGGCGAGACGGATTGGGAAACAGGTGATTTAGGTTGTGACTCATCAGTCACAATTGCCTGTGCCACCTCCGGGCCAAGGCTGGCTGCACGCTTGTTTAAACTGAGCATCAAACGTTTATGACCATCTACACGAGATAAATCCACCCATTGATAGCCACTTAAACGCGGAGGAACATCACATTCTTCTAATTTTGCGGGAACAATAAAGATCGTTCCTTCACGCTTCTCTTTGGCTTTGTCAAGCGCAAATGAAATCTCTCTCTGAACAAATCCCTCTTTATTGATCGAGTTTTTGGAAAGGCAAACCAAAATTACGTCTGAAGAAAACAACGCGTTTGGAATTTCCTCTTCCCACTTCTCGCCAGGCAGGAGATCAAATTCATCCAGCCAAGGTTGCACACCGCGCTGTTTGAGATAACGATACAGTTTCCGCACGGCAGGCTTATCTTGTGAAGCATGGCAGAGAAAAACGCGCAAGGGTCGAGGCATGAGGTCAATATCCCAATACAAAGATATTATAACCGAAAGCCGTTCTCATTAGAAACGAAAAGGCCTTCCGCCAAAATCAGCAAAAGACCTTTTAAACTTTCCAACCCTTGACCTTTTAGACTTTTAAACCTTCTAACTTTCAAACCTTCCAACCTTCAACGCCCCACCCGTCACTCCGTGACACCCTCCCCAAATCCGACGAGAAAAATCTGAATCCGCATTCAAACTTTATTGTCGTATTTGGGGAGGTCGCGAAGCACGCCGAAGGCGACAGGGAGGGGCTATTGTGAGCGGGAGCAACGAAAACCGAAGGCCGCGCCCCAACTCGTCGGATCGACCCTGCCGCGGAGGGCAGAGCGCACAAAGAAATAGTTAATGATGTCGTTCCACGAGCCGCCCCGCAACACTCGAACATCACCGCTGGCAGGACCCTGAGGATTGGAAGCATTATTACCAAGCGTGGCATAGTAGCCACTTTGATACCAGTCCGCCACCCATTGCCAGACATTTCCGGCCATATCGAGAGCGCCATAAGGGCTCGCCCCATTTGGATACTTACCAACCTCTGTTGTATCGCCAACGTTTTGATAGTAATTTAACAATGTGGTATTTGGTGCGTTATTTCCCCAGGGATACATATTCCCGTTTGGCCCGCGCGCGGCTTTTTCCCATTGGGCTTCGGTAGGCAATTGGCGTCCAGCCCATTTGCTGCAATATATATTTGCCATGTCCCAAGTCACGTTAATGACAGGATAATTGTCAAATTGAGAATTGCCGTAATAGCTGGAATGGGTGGAAGAACTTAATTGTGCTGGTGGATTACACGCGCCTGCACTGACACATTTGGCATACATGGCGTTGGTCACATCGGTCTGATCAATCCAGAAGGCATCCAGATACACAGTATGCTGTGGCTGCTCGTTGGCTAGCGCCTTAGGGTCTGAGGCTATTGAACCCATCAGAAAATTACCGGCAGGCACATACAGGAGCAGCATGCCATCTTTGGGAGAAATTTCTGTACTGCCAATGCCAAGTGTCGGGGTTGGAGTGAGGGTTGGAGGCTCAGGTGTGAATGTGAACGTTGGGGTGAATGTTGGCGGCGCGGGCGTGAAAGTTTGCGTGGGGGTTGGCGTTGCAGGCGAAGCGCAAGAAGCCAAGAAAAGAGCAACAAGTAGAAATAGTATTGTATGTTTCATTTCGACCTCTTTGTGAAAGTGATAGTTGAATTATATGCTTAAAAGAAAAAAACCTGACGGGTCTTTGGAGACCCGTCAGGTTTTTTTTGGTGGTTAATAGATCGGCAAACTCGTATCCACATCCTTGGCCCAGGCATTGATCCCACCCTTGAGATTCTTGACCTTCTTGAATCCCGCGCTGACCAGCAATTCCAGCGCGCGCGTCGAGCGCGTACCGGCCTTGCAGAACACGACCATCTCTTCGGCGGAATCCAGTTCCGATAATCGCGCAGCCAAAGTGCCCAGCGGAATATTAACCGCACCCGGCAAGGCAGAAATCTGCAATTCATGCGGTTCGCGCACATCCAGCAATTTCAAATGATTGTGTTTGAGCCGTGACGAAAGTTCCAGCGCGGAAATGTCCCAACCTGCGCCCGCCGAGCCTTCGTCATGGTCGTGACTCGGCACACCGCAAAACTCCTCGTAATCAATCAGTTCTTTGATGTCGGCGTGCGGTCCGCACACGCGGCAGTTCGGATTCTTCTTCAGCTTGACGAAATCAAACGACATGTCGAGCGCGTTATACAGCAGGAGCTTTCCGATCAACGGCTCGCCGATGCCCAGCAGAACTTTCAATGCCTCGGTGGCTTGCAGAGTTCCAATCGTGCCGGGCAACACACCCAGCACACCGCCCTCCGCACAGGAAGGGACAAGTCCGGGCGGCGGCGGTTCGGGGAAGAGACAGCGATAACAGGGCCCTTGCTTGGCATAGAAAACGCTGACCTGTCCATCGAAACGATAGATGGAGGCATACACATTGGGCTTGCCGAGAAAGACGGCCACATCGTTGGATAAATAACGAGTGGGGAAATTATCGGTGCCGTCCAGCAAGATGTCGTAATCTTTTGCAATCCGCAGGGCGTTCTCAGAAGTGTACGGCTCGTTGTAAGCATCCACCTCGATGTTGGGGTTCAGGTCGAGCATTCTGGCCTTGGCGCTTTCGACCTTCAATTTTCCGACCGTCGAGGTGCCGTGAATCACCTGGCGCTGGAGATTCGAAGAATCCACCACGTCGTAATCCACCAGGCCGATCCGGCCGATACCCGCGGCGGCCAAATACAAAGCCACCGGCGAGCCCAGCCCGCCCGTGCCGATGATCAGCGCGGAAGAGCCTTTCAATTTGCGCTGGCCTGCCAGTCCCACTTCGGGGATAAGAAGGTGGCGCGAGTAACGCAAAATTTCATCACGTGTCAAACCGGGAAGCATAGGCTGCATCATCCACCAACTATGGTTTTTTCAAAATCAGCGTGACGCTGTGATCGTGTAAAGATCGAACCGCGAAGAACGCTAAGCGCGCCAAGGTTAATTTGTTTTTCTTCGCGATCTTTGCGAACTTGGCGGTTCAACTCTTGTCCGTCATACGTTTGGGACAAACCTGATCCGCCCGCAATCTTGGCGCCAGCCACAGCGGCCTCGGCCTGCCCATCGGTATTTCCGCTGCGATAAACCCGGGTCTCCATCTTTTCGACCGTCGCCAGAATCCCGCGCTTGATATTGGCTTCAGCGAATGAAAGAAAGTCCTCTATCTTATCTATTGACTGCGATTGTGCCCTATGAGAAGTTTGCATTTTGGGTAAGCTGTTGCACGAAACCGCTTGCAACATAGCGTAACACCGAGCCGACAAATCCTCCAAACCCTACAAACACCAACAGCTTACCCATTGTAATATCTCCCTCAAAACTACCGGACGAAGGCCTTACGGCCTGCGTAGACAGCCTTAGCGCCCAATTCTTCTTCAATCCGCATTAATTGATTGTATTTTTCGACACGCTCACCGCGCGCAGGTGCTCCAGTTTTAAGATGACCAGTACCCATCGCAACTGTGAAATCGGCGATGAACGAATCGACTGTCTCTCCACTGCGATGCGAGACCATCGCACCCCAGCCTGCCTTGCGCGCCATATCAATCGCTGCAATCGTTTCGGTCAGCGTGCCAATCTGATTTAATTTGATCAATACGGCATTGGCGGCATTCTCTTTGATGCCCCGTTCGATCCTCTGGACGTTGGTAACGAATAGATCGTCGCCAACCAGCTCAATCTTTTTACCGATGGTCTGGTTGAGCAATTTCCATCCATCCCAATCATCCTCGGCCAGGCCATCCTCGATCACGACGATTGGGTACTTGTTAATCCATTCCGCATACAAGTCCACCATTTCAGGCGAAGTGACTTTGCGATTTTCGGTGCGAAGGTTGTACTTGCCGTCTTCATAGAATCCACTCGAAGCCGGATCAAGAGCTATAGCAACTTGTTCCCCGCCTTTGTAACCGGCCTTTTCAATCGCCTTGAGAATTAACTCCACTGCATCTGAATTCTTCTTGAGCGCCGGTGCGAATCCGCCCTCGTCGCCCACGCCCACGGAATATCCGCCATCCTTCAGCACACCTTTGAGTGATTGATAAACCTCGCTGCCCCAGCGCAGGGCTTCGCGGAAGTTCGGTGCGCCGACCGGCGCGATCATGAACTCCTGGAAGTCGGTACCCTGCCAATTGGCGTGCACCCCGCCATTCAAAATATTGAACATCGGCACAGGCATTAATTTGGCAGTGCCTTTGCTGAGATGCTGATAAAGCGGTGTCTTCTCGGAATTGGCCTCGGCGCGTGCTGCCGCCAAACTGACACCCAGGATGGCATTGGCTCCCAACTTGCTTTTGTTGGGTGTTCCATCCAAGGTCAGCATGGCTTTATCAACTGCAGATTGATCTGAAGCGTCTGATCCAACCAGGGCTTTGGCAATCGAACCATTGACATTCTCAACGGCTTTCAGAACACCCTTCCCCCCGTATCGCTTCTTATCCCCATCACGCAATTCCAACGCTTCGTGCACACCCGTGGATGCGCCGGAAGGAACTGCGGCACGTCCGGGAGCGCCGTCAGCCAGTTTGACATCCACCTCAACGGTGGGGTTGCCGCGCGAATCAAGAATTTCGCGGGCGTGGATTGATACAATCTTAGACATACCTTTTTCTCCTGTTCTTCGCCATCGAATGGCGGAAAGATATAAGGCCATTTCGGCCAATTGCTCAATAGTCGGGTCGAGTTCCTTCGAAAGATTGGAATGGACTCTCCCGTAGTACCCTAACTTGCTGGCGCGATTGGTTTGCTGTTATTTAAATAATTGCGTAAAAAAAGCTTCCACCAGCGATCATTTGGTAGAAGCTATCATCCGGAGTCCCGACAAAGGTATATTAATCAGCGCCGGCGAGCCTCATCGTATAGCGCACCTTAGATATTCAATTATCTACCGAATATTATATCATCATAACAGTGCCATGGAATTATCCGCCCGAAATCGAAGCCAGCAAAGTAATTCGATCATCTTCCTTTAGTTCGGTTTCCAAGCCTTTGAGATCACGGATATTCTCATCATTGACAAAGACATTGATATGGCGGCGCAGTTTGCCCTCGGAATCAAAAACGTGTACCTTCAAAGCCGGGTATTTTTCCACGGCATCCTTCAAGGCCTCGATCACAGTTCCGCCATCCACTGGAGACTCGGCATGATTATCCGTGTAATAACGCATGAGAGGCGTGACTTTAAGAACCGGCATGCCCCCATTTTACCGCTTCACAGGAAAATAGGCTCTTCTATTTCAAGCGGGATTCATCTACAGATTTCGCCGATTACACAGATGACTTTAGTGAAAAAAGACCTCAAACACGAAGGACACAACGTACACAAAGGAAAAACGAAAGGGGTTTACTCCGTGTACTTTGTGTTTAATTGTTTTTCAGTGCAGTCACAGATAAAGAAAAGCATCTGCCAATCCCCGTAAAGCCTGATGCTTGCCCGTTAAAAACGGTTGAACCAGAAAATAAAAGCCGAAGTGATAAGACTCCGGCTTTTCCGATTATCGAATAACGAGTAACGAATTCCGGCTCTTTACTCTTCCTTCTTCGCTTCCATTTCCTTCTTATGCGCCTCCACGATAGTGGCCGCGATCTGCGACGGGACAATATCGTAATGATCGAGTTCCATCGTGAAGTAACCGCGTCCGCCCGTGATGGAGCGCAGCTGGGAGGTGTAGCGCAGCATCTCCGCCAGCGGCACGTGCGCCACGACGACCGTGCTGCCATGTTCCGACTCGGTGCCTTGCACACGGCCGCGGCGGGTATTGAGGTCGCCCATCACATCACCCATGTTCGCGTCCGGCACCACCACGCGCACGGTCATGATCGGCTCAAACAGCACGGGGCCGGCATCCTGCACGGCCAGCTTGAAGGCTTCACGCCCGGCGATTTCAAAGGCCACCGGCTTCGAGTCGACCGGATGTTCCTTGCCGTCGTACACAATGACCTTGACGTTGCTCATCGGGTAGCCCGCAAAGGCGCCATGCGCCATCGTAGCTATGATGCCCTTTTCGATGGGAGGCAGATAGGATTTGGAGAGGTTCATGCCGACCAGTTCATCGGCAAATTCAAAATCGGCAGTCGGCAATGGTTCGATGCGCAAATGCACCTCACCGAACTGTCCCGATCCGCCGGATTGTTTCTTGTGGCGATACTGGGCAGCCGCTTTTTTCGTGATGCCTTCACGATAAGGAACCTTCGGCTCATGCGGCAAAAGCCCCACCTGAAATTTCGTCTGGGCGCGATGCATGGCGACATCAATATGCTGATCGCCCATGCCCCGCAAAACCGTCTCGCCCGTGGCGTGTTCGTTATACCAGGAGAGCGTCATATCTTCTTCGCACAGACGAGTCAACGTCGGTGAAATTTTTGCGGCGTCAGCTTGAGTCTTCGGAGAAATCGCGACCCGATATAACGCCGCCGGGAATTTGGGCGGAGCAATCGTCAACGGATGATTCTTATCGCACAATGTGTCGCTGGTGGCTGTGGCGCTCAACTTCGCCACCGAGCCAAGGTCACCGGCATGGATCACCTTGACTGCAATCTGCTCCTTGCCGCGCTGGATGTGCAAACCGGATAGTCTTTCTTCCGCGTTCTTGACTTGATTCCAAACATGTGAATCCGCCTGAATTGTACCGGAGGCGACGCGGAAATAGGTCATCTTGCCGACGAACGGATCGGCGGTCGTCTTCCACACATAGGCAGCGAGAGGGCCGGTATCAGAGGCGCTCAATGCTTCTTCCCCGGCTTTGCCAGCCGCCACACGAGCAGGCGCCTGTGCAGGCGAAGGCATCAGGTCCACGAAGCCATTGAGCAGGGGCAGGATGCCGATCTCGCGCCCGCCTGCTGCGCAATAGACCGGGATAAAAGCGCCAGAGCGAACCACGTCTTTTAAACCGACGATCAACTCCGTGTCCGAGAGAGAACCGGCCTCGAGATATTTTTCGAGCAGGGTGTCTTCACCTTCCGCGGCGGCTTCAACCAAAACACCGTGCGCTTCCTTGGCCGCAGCCAGCATATCGGCGGGAATGTCCGTCACGGTCTTGCCGTCCGCCATAAAGGCCTTCATCGAGATCAAATCAATCACGCCCTTGAATTCGTGCTTCTCGCCGATGGGCAATTGCACTTTGACCAGGCGTTCGCCGCGTGGATGAGCAAATTCTTCAACAGAGGCATAAGCTTTTGCAAAGTCGGCGTTGTCGCGGTCGAGTTTGTTGATCACGACAAAGCGCGGCAGTTTGAAATCGTCCACATAACGCCACGCAATTTCCGTGCCGACTTCCACGCCGGCCACGGAATCGACCAGCACGACCGCCCCATCGGCCACGCTGAGAGCCGAAACCACTTCACCGACAAAATCGGTGAAGCCGGGCGCATCCAGCACGTTGATCTTACAATCGCGATATTCCACCGGAAGAACGGTGGTGTAAATGGAAATCTTGCGGCGGATCTCTTCTTCATCGTAATCCGAGATCGTGGTCCCGTCCTCGATCTTGCCGAGGCGGGTGGTGCCCCCCGATGTGTGCAGAAACGCTTCTGCCAACATAGTCTTGCCCGCGCTGCCGTGTGAGACCAGCGCGATATTGCGGATAAACTCAGTGGTATACTCTTTCATGACAGCCTTTCCCGAAAATGGAATGATGCCAGCGGCATGATTGTAAAAGAATAAGGTTGAATTGTCAAAGTGTGACTTGTCACAACCTTTAGGTGACTTTATTGGTTCTGACCTTTCTCAAAAAATCCGTGTCCATCTGCGTTTATCCGCGGCTGATACCCAAAACCCAGGCAATTATACAAATTTAAGCAATCATCCACATGAATCTTCTTCGTCGAATCAACTTTAATCTCTGGTATTTCAGGCGTCCGCCCTGGGATCGAGGCATTTCGCCCCCCGAACTTTTCGATTTCATCTCCAAACATCCCGCCGGGCGCGCCATTGACCTGGGATGCGGCACAGCCACCAACGTCATTACGCTGGCTCAAAATGGATGGCAGGTGACAGGCATTGATTTTGCGCCGCGCGCGATCCGGATCGCAAAACGCAAAACGAAAAATGCAGGTGTGGCTGCCGATCTGCGCGTGGGCGATGTGACCAAGCTCAACGGGGTCGAAGGCCCGTTTGACCTGGCGCTCGATATGGGCTGTTTTCATGGCATCCAGCAAAAGACGGAATATCTGGCACAGATGAAACGGGTGCTGGGGTCCGGCGGATATTGGCTCATGTATGGAATTTTTAGAACGCCCCAATTCGGGACCGGCCTGGTCGCGGCCGATATCGAGTTGATTAAAAGCCAGGGCTTCCGCCTGCTCTGGAGAAAAGACGGCGTAGACACACGCGAGCGGCCTTCTTCCTGGTTCTTATTTCTTAAACCTTAAGTGTCTCGGAGACCCTTGGAGAGTATTTTGAAAATAGCCACAGATGAACGCGGATCAACACGGATTGTTGATAGACAGCACGAAATCAGCGGCGGGTTCATCCCAACATCTGCGTCCATCTGTGTTGATCTGTGGCAAGTTTATCTGTGACAAATCCGAATCTCAAAATACTTTCTTCGATGATAATTAACTCACCTTACGCAAAACGTCCCAAAGGTTGCCGTAATTCAAGCCGGTTCTGTGCCCAAACCTTCGGGACGGTGCGTAACATCAGTAATTAAAATATATCAGGAGGTACGAGCAATGGATAAGAAAATAAAAAAGAATGAAAGAGCTATGTGGATATTTGCTTGTTATGATCATGATAGGGTATCTGCAATGTCAATGTTTTCGAATACTGCGTACTATTTGTCAGAGGAGCATGCTATTGATACAGTTAGAAGTCGTTTCTCTATTAGTGAGAATCAGATTGTAAAATTTGTAAAACCGGATATTTGGAATGCCCCAAATGCCGTGGCTACACCAACGTCATTTAATGTTGATATGCAAAAAGTAAATGGTTCAATATTAAAGTATCTTGAATCGTTCAACTATCAAAGATCTGATATCCTCAATGCCTTAAATGTATCATCTGCCATTCCAAATCCTAAATTAGGGATTCTTCTTATTTGTGTAGATATGTTTGGATCAACTTTGGCGCCAGAAGAGAGACCCGGAACACTATCAGTCTCTGAACAAGATCGTCTGGAACCACCTCTTGTTTTTCTTTCGATATTCATGCCGTACATCGGCCTTCCTTGGGGGATTGTAAGACTTGTAAAAAAGCATCGCGTATCTGGAAGAACAATGATTATTATCAGTAGCGTTTCCTTGGCATTAATGCTAATCATCACCCCCCTTATTGTCTTAAGTCAAAAATAGCTATTTGTGATCAAGTGACGATTAACGACAATTGATAAACTGTTGTTAGATAATTTTCCCGCCCAACACCCTCTCCAACGGACGGGCGGGGATGCGCCTGCCCAAAGGGATTCATCCCAAGAATCGTGGTTCCCCCTCCGGCGAGTCTCGCCTAATCCTGCCCGTCGCTGAGCCACACCGTTGGGCAGTTGTAATGCCATTAAATTATTAGTGAAACCCATGCGCGTATTATTCATTTTTCTTGACGGCGTCGGCTTGGGGGTTGACGATCCAAACATCAATCCATTTGCACGGATCGAAATGCCGTTCCTGCAAAGCCTGCTAGGCGGGAAAAAATTATTGGCAAACTCCGCACCCCATATTGGGGAACGCGCCACCCTGCTGCCCCTGGACGCGGGGCTGGGCGTGAACGGCTTACCGCAATCCGCCACCGGACAGGCGGTCTTATTGACGGGCATCAACATCCCCAAGGAGATCGGCGAGCATTATGGGCCCAAGCCCAACCCGGCGGTCGCGAAATACCTGCATAACGGCAATTTATTTTCGCAAGTGATCAAGAACGGAAAAACTGCGGCCCTGCTCAACGCCTACCCGCCGCGCTATTTCGACGGGGTGGATTCGGGCAAACGAATCTACTCCGCAATCCCCATGGCCGTCACCTCGGCGGGATTAAGGCTTTTCAACAAGGATGATTATTATGCCGGCCGGGCGCTGTCGGCTGACTTTACGGGCAGAGGCTGGCGGGAGATGCTGGGTTTTCCCGATGCGCACGTGTACGAAGCGCAGGAGGCCGGCGTCAAACTGGGCGAACTCGCCAACGGATACGACTTCTCGCTCTTCGAATATTGGGCGAGCGATTATGCCGGTCACAAGCAGGACATGAACTGGGCCTGCGAACAGTTCAGAATATTCGACGAGGTATTAAGCGGCTTGCTCGGCACATGGGACGAACAGCGCGGATTGATTCTGATCACATCCGATCACGGCAACATGGAAGACCTGTCCACGCGGCGGCATACTGATGCAAAAGTGCCGGGTTTGCTGATCGGCCCTCTGGAGGCGCGTAGGGCTTTCGCATCCGGGTTAAATGATCTGACGGGAATCCATCCAGGCATTCTCAACACCTTATCCCCATAAGGTTTTCTCAAAGTCGGAAATGAGTCCGCGAATTACCGCGAATTGATTTTGAATTAGCGAAAATTCGCGTAAATTCGTGGATAAAACCGATGTTCGTTTGGAACTTGAGAAAGCCATATTATCCCCTTAAAGTACGCTTGCAGTTTGTCTGGAAAACATGGATAATATAGGAGACAAGGAGAGAGAATATGAAACAGTCTTACACCCTGCTGGCAGTTGTCGTTCTACTCGCAACAGTCCTGTCCTGCAGCTTATCATCGGCCGTGCCTGCACAACAGCCAAGCCCGCCACAGGCCACCTCACCCGCTGGTACCACAATCCCTGAATCAACAGCCAACTCCACTTCACAAACTGCGACCTCTGCGCCGGCGGCTACCTCTGCACAGGCGGCGACCTCCACGCTTTCCGTCACGCATACCATAACCCCCGCAGATATCAATCCTACTGGCGCCTTGAACTATGATGTCGATTCATCGGGAACCGCTTCACAACATCGCGCGCCTTATGGCGATTCCTACAACCTCAATCTTTTTGAGCGGCCATTTACTCAAAAGGATATGGCCTATATCCCAAGCCTGGATATCAACACCTTCCAAATCACCTCGGATACCAACTTCTATTACGTCTTCATCACCTTGATCGGCAACAACCCCAACGACCCGACGAACATAGATTACGGCGTCGAGATCGATAAGAACCACGACGGTTTTGGAGATGTCTTGGTTTGGGCACAGCCTCCCTACACGAAACAATGGAGCACCAACGGCGTCAAGGTTTTCACCGACCCGAATCACGATACCGGCGGCGCTTCAGCGGAAAAATCCGACGCCAATGCCACAACGGTCGCGCCTTATCCGGGCGATGGCTACGAAACCGTGATCTTCAACCAGGGCCAGGGAGATGACCCGGATTTGGCCTGGGTGCGCATTGATCCCAAGAACGCCAATGTCGTGGATTTTGCCTTCAAGCAATCGCTTGCGGGGCCAGCCTTCATGTGGGGTGTGTGGGCCGATGCAAGGCTGAAGGATCCCTCCAAGTTCAATTACAACGACCGCTTCACGAATGCACAGGCGGGTTCGCCGATCGGGGGCAGTCCGTTCTACCCCATCAATGCAATTTATGCGGTGGATAATACCTGCCGCGCCGTACTGGGCTTCAAGCCTACCGGTTACGAACCGGGGCTGTGTCCACCGATCACGCAGCCAGCCGAACAGCCGCCCAGCACCGCACACCCTACGGCGATTCCTACGGCGATTCCTACTTCTATATGCCTGCCGGCCGGTACACTGATCGATACGCCAAACGGATCTGTAGCCGTCCAGGATTTGAAGATTGGCGATGCAGTCTGGACAGTGGATGCAAGCGGCGTGCGGGTCCCATCCACCATACTAAAAACATCGGTTGTCCCCGTTCCAGCCGGCCACCTTTTTATGCATGTCATTCTCCAGGATGGACGTGAACTTTGGGCTTCTCCCGGTCACCCAACGGCAGACGGAAGAAAAATGGGCGACCTGGCGGCAGGCGAATATTTGGACGGCGCTCTCATTATAAAAGTTGAGATTGTATCCTCCCAGCAGCCTGCCACGTATGATATCCTGCCTGCCGGAGATACAGGCTATTACTGGGCGAACGGAATCTTGATCGGGAGCACGCTGTCAAACCCGTAAAAGCCTTTACTCCAGGAACCGCATGAAAACCTGATTGCCGAGCAAACGCCCGCGTACTGTAAGTCTCAAGACTTCCGAAGTTCCGCCGCTCTTTGGCGCTTCGGAAGTCTCTTTATGCCACTCCAGCAAGCCCAGGCGGATCAACTCATCGATCTCATGTCCGTAGACTTCCCGCAAATCGCGTCCAAACCGATACAGGAAGGCGGAGGCAGAAACGCCCTCACGCGTTAATCGCAGGCCGGTCAACATGTATTCGGACATATCGTTCTCTGAAGTCTGGTGATGCTGGTTGACAGTGGCGGGAGAGAGGGGAAATTGGTAATTGGAGATTGGAAATTCGACATTCGACATTCGGTCGATGTAGGTTTTGATGCGCAGGACATTCGAATAACGATAGCCATCCGCATATCCGTGTGCGCCCGCGCCAAAGCCAAGGTAGGGAAGTCCACGCCAATATTGAAGATTGTGGAGACAGGCAAAGGAGGGAGAGACTAACGATTTACGATTTACGATTAACGATTTACGATTGATGATTGATGATTGATGATTGACAATTGACGATTGAGGGGCAATGATTGACGGGGGATGATCCAAGGCCCAATTGGAGATTTCATATTGAAGATATCCAGCGGCATCAAAAGCTTCGCTTGCCCATTCATACATCTCGGCGGCCAGGTCGGGATCGGGTAAAGGCAGGAGGCCGCGCGCGGTCCAGCGGCCGAAAGGCGTGCCGTGTTCGAGGGTTAATGCGTAGGCCGAGATATGATCCGGGTGCAAGCCGAGAATTCGTTCGACGGTGGTCTGCCATGTTCCGAGGGTTTGTTCCGGCAGGCCGTAGATCAAATCCAAATTGAAATTATCGAAGCCGGCCGTGCGCGCCCAATGCACCGCATCCAGCACGTCGAAAAAATCGTGGGCGCGTTCCAGCATCCGCAATTCCTCGCCATTGGCGGATTGAACGCCAAAACTCAGGCGATTGATCCCAATGGCATATAAGGCTTGCAACTGTTCAAGGTGAACCGTACCGGGATTGGCCTCGATAGTAATTTCGGCATCATTGGTTAAGGGGAAGTGTTTATGGATTGAACGAAAGATCGAATCAAATTGAGCCGGGGAAAGCAAAGAGGGCGTTCCACCCCCGAAGAAAATGGTATGAACTTGATTCCCGGCGGGGAAGTTTTGTCCCACAAATTCCACTTCCCGGCCTAGGGCCTCCACGTAGGCCGGAATGGAAGCCTCCTGGCCGGCATAGGTATTGAAATCACAATACGCACAGCGATGCACACAAAAGGGGATGTGAAAGTAAAGAGAATAGTTCATTAAGAAGTCCAAGCAGTCTAACAGGTCTAAAAAGTCTTACAAGTCTGAAAAGTCTAAAAGGTCAAAAAGTCTGAGAAGTCTTAATGGTCTGAAAAGTCAAAAGGGATGGACGCGCGCGCAGGTGATGGAAGGCTGTCTAAAAGAACGACGACCCAGTTTTTGTTTCCCACTCACGGGGTAATTGAGGTGAGAACTTTTTAGACAGCCTATTAAGCTAGAGGGTGATCTCCTGCTCGGCCTGTCGCATCGTTTGGAAGGAACAAATGGCGACTTCGAGCATGGATAGATCCGGCTCACGCGTGGTCAGCGATTGCAAAGCCAGGTTCGGCTTGATGATCCAGCGGACGACCGGATACTTCAAATGATTGGCAGTCCAACGGGTGTACTCCAGGGCGATGCCTGCCAAAACCGGGATGAATAAGATGCGGGTCACCAGTCGCCAGAAGATCGGCAGTGGGCCAAGCAGCGCAAAGAGTATGATGGACAGCAGGACCAGGGTCAGGAGGAAAGCCGTGCCGCAGCGCGGATGCTGTAACGAAAATTTCGCAACCGATTCGGGGGTCAATTCCGCGCCGGCTTCAAAGGCATTGATGGTTTTGTGTTCCGCGCCGTGATAGCCAAACAAACGCTTGATATCGGGCATGAAGCCGATACCCCAAATATAACCGACCAGCAAGAGCAGCCTTATGACGCCTTCCAGCAGGTTGTTCCACCACACATTCCAGCCGAGATATTTTCCGGCCAGCCCGCCGATGCCTGCCGGGAGCAGGAAGAAGAGACCAACCCCAAAGACGAGAGAAATGCCCAGGGTCAGGTAAAGAGCCGGACCTTCGAGCTTTACATCCTCGCCGGATTGAGTATTGGCGGCAATGGTCAAGGCGCGCATCCCAGACCCAGCGAATCCCACAATAAGATCACGCCGCGCAGGAAGGGAATCTTGGTGATCTTTGACCGGTAAATCGCATCCAGTTCTTCCTTATGAACCACGATCCCGCCGTCGGGGGCGCGCATGGCAATGGCGAAGGCCTTCTGCCCGCGCATCATCACGCCCTCGATCACGGCCTGGCCGCCATACGTAATAATCCGATCTTCCATATTCTCCTAACCCGGACAAGCCGGAAACAAAAAGGATTCAAACACAAAGGGCACAAAGGGACACAAAGGAAATCTTTTGTGAACACCTATGATGAAAATCCTTGCACAAAAAGCAAGAATTTCAGTTGTAAAATACTAATATCAGCAATCGTAGTAACGACTTAAGTCGTTACTACGATAAATAGATTTAAAAATTGACGAAGGTCTTTTCTATTTCAGGTTATAGATAAAGTGGATCAAGGCATCAATGCCCTTGGTCCAGGTGGGCAAATGAAGTTTCTCGTTCGGGGAATGAGCATCGCAATCCGGAAGCCCGAAGCCGGATAGAACCGACTCCACGCCCAGATGCTCCTGAAGCTGGACGACCACGCCGATGGAGCCGCCCTCGCGTGGGAAATACGGTTTCTTGCCCCACACGGTTTCCAGGGCCTTCGACAAGGCTTTGACGCCGACATTATCCGTGCCGGTCAACGCCGCGCCCGCGCCGTGCAGGTAAGTGAGCTTCCACTTAATATCCTTGGGGGCGTTCTGCTTGAGATACTTCTGCATCTGCTTGATGGTATCCTCCGGTGTTTGATCGGGGACGAGGCGGCACGAGATCTTTGCCATCGCCCAGGCCGGCAGCACCGTTTTCGAACCGACCCCGGTGAAACCCGAAAGCAAACCGTTGACTTCCAGCGTGGGACGTGCGCCGAGGCGCTCGGCGGGCGTGAAAGCCGGTTCGCCCCACAAGGCCGGCACGCCGGTCTGCTCCTTGATGGTCTTTCCTTTGATCGGCAGGCGCGCAAAGTCCTTATGGTCCTGCTTGCTTAATTTACGAACCTTATCGTAAAAGCCCGGCAGGGTCACCTTGGCGTTTTTATCATGCATGCCTGTGATCAATTCCGCCAGGGCCTGGGCGGGGTTGTGAACCGTGCCGCCGTACAAACCGGAATGCAGGTCCTTGACCGGGCCGTCCACGCGCAGTTCAAAATAGGCCAAGCCGCGCAGTCCGGTGGTGATGGAAGGCATATTCTCGCCAAGGATGCCCGCGTCCATGTTCAGGCAGAAATCGCACGCCAGCAATTCCTTGTGATTCTTAATGAAGTCATCGAGATGTTCGGAGCCGATCTCCTCTTCGCCTTCGATCAGCCACTTTAGATTGATCGGCATATCGCCCGACTTCATCACGGCTTCGACCGCCTTTAACGAGGCGATCACCTGCCCCTTCATATCGGCGGAACCGCGCGCATACAGGTTATCGCCGCGCACCGAGGCCTCGAACGGCGGCGTGGTCCATAGCTCGAGCGGATCAGGCGGCTGGACATCATAGTGACCATAGATCATCATGGTCACTGCATCCTTGCCGGCTTTAAGCCAGTCGCCGTAGACCACCGGATGGCCGCCGGTGGGCAGAATCTGTACATGCTCCATGCCGATGGAACGCAGCTGCGCGGCGGCCCACTCTGCGGCTGAGTGCATATCGGCAGCATGTTCCGGGTCCGTTGAAATGGACGGAATAGCCAGAAAATCTTTTAGTTCATTTAAAAAGCGTTCGCGGTTTTGACCTGCGTATTGCAAAGCTTGTTCGAGCATGGTTATCTCCTCTCGGATTCACATTTTGTTTCTTCTTACGGGGTGGCAGGCAGCGGGGTCTGTTCGATGGTGCGGCGCGTCACCAGATACCAATTTGCCATGAAAGCCAGGCGGTCACTGGTATCGTACATCGGCAGCGCCAACTGGACGCCGTGCACCTGCGCACTGACACCGTAATTATAGACGGGGTAATACAGTGGCAGCGAAGGCAAATCCTTGGCGAAGACCACCTGAAAATTACGATAAAGGCGCGCTCGCACCGTGAAGTCGGTTTCGGTGCGGGCCTGTTCAAGATATTCGCTGGCCGCCTGGTTATTCCATTGCGAATAGTTCTGCCCGCCGGTCGCCTCCGCCTGGTGCCAAAACGGGTACGGGTCAGGGTCGGGAGTGCGGGCCAGATTAAGATCCACCAGCGCGGCTTGATACGTGCGGGAAGCAAGCGCATTGGAGATCAGTTGATCGTAAGGCATGCCCTGGATATTGGCCTGAACGCCGATCTGCGCCCAATCCTGCTGGATCACCTTGGCAATCTGGGCATGCAAGGCATCCTGGGGATATACCAGGGTCAGGCTCAAAGACTGGCTGGCCTTGGAGCGGACGGTTCCGCCTGTGGAAGGGATCACATAGCCTTCCTGCTTCAGCAAAGCCACCGCCGCATCGGGATCATATCCAATATGCTCGATGCCATCATAATGCGCCCATGAACCGGGCAGGATGGGACTATCGGCAACAATGCCTTCGCCCTTCAACAAGGAGGAGATCATGTAGTCGCGGTTCAGTCCGAGCATCAATGCCCGGCGTACATTCGCATTTTGGAGGAAGGCCACCTGATTGTTGTTCAAGTTCAGCATCACGATGGACATCTGCGGCAAACTGCTGGAGTAAACCAAAAGGTTCGGATCGTTCAAGGCCTGGGGCAGGATATCGGAGGTCAATTGACTGACGCCCAGCACATCCCCCTGCTTGAACGCATCGTAGGCGGATTTTGAATCGGGATAATAACGGAACACCACCTGCTGGATATACGGCATCTGTCCGTAATAATTACCGCTGAGTGTGAGCACCAGACCGGCCACATGCCCATTCTCCACCACAAAGTGGTCGAATTTATACGGGCCGCTGCCCACCGGTTTGATATTAAAGGGAGCGCTAGCCAGCAGGTTGGCGGGCGTGGAGGCGAGCAGATGTTTGGGAAGCACGCCAAACGTCAAATAATCGAGGAAGGGAGCAAACGGTTCGGGCAGGGTAAATTTAAGATTCTCGTCATCCAACCTCGTGACCGTGATTTGATTCCACAAATCCTTGATATCCTGGGGGAAAAAAGAGCCGGACTTGATGAGACCGATGGTAAAGATCACATCATCGCTGGTGACAGGCGTACCGTCCTGCCAGACCGCGCTCGAACGAATAGTAAAGTTGTAAACCGTTCCGTCGGGAGTGGCACCCCACGATTCAGCCAGGTCCGGCTGGGGCAAGCCGCGCGCATCGAACTTGATCAATCCGCTGAAGACCAAACGATCCACGTCGCGATCGGGAGGATTGTTCCAATCCAAAAGCGGGTTGAGGCGGCCCAGCGAACCGATCAAGGCTTCGCTATAAATTCCACCGCTGGTGGGCTGGGACGAGGTTGGAGAAAGGACAGGCTGCTGGCTGAACAAAAGAACAGCAACCACCACCAGCGTGAGCGTGACCACCAAAATTTGCCAGCGTAATCGTTTCATAAAGGTTGAATGATCGGGCAAAAAAGAAAGGCCGCATACCGGGACGCGTTAAAGAGACGCGAACGGGCGGCCTTCCCAGAAGCCGGTTTTAGCGTCCGAGAAAAATGACGGTGATCGCCAACCCGAAGAACAAAACGCTCAAAACGATCGTCACCCAAAACAGAACGCGTTCGACGCCGCGCCGGGCCGTGAAGATGGCGCTGGCATCGGAGCCGGTCAAACCGCCCAACCCGGCGCCCTTGCTTTGCAAAATGACGCTGAGGATCAGCCCTACGGCGATTATAATCAGCGCGATATCCAGAAACTTAATCATGAATGTGCCTCCTGAAAATTAGCGGGCAAATTATACCTGCGATAGAGGAAACTCGTCAACCAATACAGGATGAGCGGAAATTAAGGCTCATTGGGAATCGCCGTGATTAAAACACCTTGAACACGGATTACACGGACGGGCACGGATAAACACGGATTTTTTAATGCTTTATCCGTGGAATTCCGTGAAATCCGTCCAATCCGTGTACAGAATCACGTTAACTCCTAGAGAGCCTTTCCCAAGGAAGAGAGATAAATGGAAGAGATCGTTATCAACCTGCACATGCATACGCGTTATTCGGATGGCAGCGGAAGCCACCAGGATATCGCCGAAGCCGCCTTGAAATGCGGCCTGGAGGCGGTCATTGTCACCGACCACAACGTGCTGTTGCGCGGTTTCGAGGGCTACATCAAAGACGGCAATAAAAAAGTGCTGATGTTGATCGGCGAGGAAATCCATGACCAGGGGCGCGACCCGCAGAAGAATCACCTGCTGGTCTTCGGCGCGGAAAAGGAACTGGCGACCTTCGCCCACGATCCACAAACGCTCATCCAGGCCGTGCGTGAGGCGGGCGGATTAGCCTTCATCGCCCATTTGAACGATCCCCCTGCGCCGGCCTTCGGGGAGAGGGATATTTCATGGGTGGATTGGCCTCTCACGAATCTCACCGGCATAGAGCTTTGGAACGGGCTTAGCGAGCTGAAGAGCCTGGTTCCCACCAAAATCCACGGCGCATTCTACGCCTTCTTCCCCGAATTCATTGCGCACCATCCAATCCCCGCCACACTGCGCAAGTGGGATGAATTGCTGGCGGAAGGTCGTGTCGTTGCAATTGGCGGCTCGGACGCACACGCCAACGAAATGCAGCTCGGCCCTTTTCGGCGCGTGATCTTCCCCTATGAATTTCATTTCAAAACCATCAACACCCATGTCCTGCTTCCCGTGCCGTTGACCGGCGAGCTCGATGCAGATAAGAAGATGATCTACGCTGCGCTATCCAAGGGAAATTGCTTCGTCGGATACGACCTTAGCGCGCCGACCCGAGGCTTTCACTTCACCGCCCAGGGACAGGAAGTGGACGCCAGCATGGGAGACGAAATCCCGGCCAAGGGAGGCATCACCCTGCAAGCGCGTACCCCCTCCCCGGCGGATATTCGACTGCTCAAAGACGGGAAAGTCATTCAAAGATGGAAAAACCAAAGCATCGCCGCCCACTTTACCAGCGAGCCTGGTGTTTACCGCGTCGAAGCCTATCGAAGATACCTGGGGCGCACGCGCGGCTGGATCTTCAGCAACCCGATCTACGTCAGATGACCCGCCTCATGCAGCAGCCTCAAGAAGGTAAAACGCAAATACGCAAAACGCATTTGGAAATAGAACACGGATGCAACGGATTGAGGCGGAGGGGAAATACGGGAAGGAAGGGAATGGGAAATGGATCATAGATCATGGGGTTATCTAGGTTGATGGCAGTAGAGACGTTTCATGAAACGTCTCTACACCCTTCCCCGGCTCCGTGGCCGGCACCACCGCCACCGGCGGACAGTACGCATGAAAAAGGAAAACTATATATTTGACTCACAAGGGGTAAAATGGGGGGAGTCTGAAGGCCTAACCTCCTCGAAAGGCTTACTCAACTTATGCCCCAATATTATGATACACCCAACTGGCAAAACAGGGGAAAAGTTACGCTCATTCCGCGTCCATTTATTCGCCGTTTGCCAATTCTAAAATATATCCTTCCGTATCACGTAGGAGATAAGGTCAAATTTCGTGTCCATATTGATAAACCAAACCCGTCAGATTCCGGATGGGTTCCTCATGGATTATGGGAAAGGCTTGGAAATAGCTGGAAATTAAAAGCCAATATAGATAAAACCGATACAGAGGTAGAGGGGTCTAGAATTCATTCCACCGGAGATGTTGCATATTATGTTGCTTACGTTGTTACTCCTGATAACGCAGAACCCGTGTTCACCGCGGAAGTAGAGAATTGGGACACAGTATTGTCAAAATGGGCTTTGATTGCTGTTACCGCAATTATCACTTTTATAGTTACTTTTTTGGCTGGCATTACATTAGGTATTATTGATATACAAAAAGCTTTTACGCTATGGATGCGATAATGAACGAAAATAAAATAACCGCGCATCACCTCATTATTATCCAATCATTATTGGGTTTAGCCAATTACTTCCCCGACTCCGTGGCCGGCACCACTGCCACCGACGGACAATACAATTAAACCGTAGCCTCCCCGTCTTACATTTGCCATGCCCTCAGCCATGCACATGAACAAGTACACTTCGGATTTTTAACAACAGCGCCGAACACCTGAAAGCAATATCAGGTCTAGTAAGAATAAAAATGAAGTTTGGATTTGTGACAAATTCACGACTGTATGAAACGGATAAATATAATGGACCCAAAAGAGCGTTTTATACTTGCAGACCTGCACACCAAAATTATTTCTGGTTCTTTCACTGAACGAGATGTTTTAGAACTTTTCATAATTCTACGGGACCATGCTAAAAAAGATTCGTTAGTTGCAGAGTTCGGTCACTTTGTTGCTCATCGTGAAAGAAACCAAGGAAAATTAAAAACTGTAATTGAAAATTTCCAATCGAATTTGGATAATCGGACGGTAGGAGGAATTCAAGTTATAACACAGGCAGAAATTCACAAATCACTCAATGAAATTCTTCAGGACTTAAGATTACCGGAAATAAGTGTAGAAGTAGCCAATCAAATTATGGTGTGCATTATCTCCATATTACAATCGGCGATGATAAAAATTAAGAGGGCATCGGGTGTTGTTGATGTGGAACTATCGGTAGAAATTTCTATGCAATACATATACCTTTTTGGAAAAGCGTATCTACCGACAAGTTGGTATAAATTCCCTGTACTCATGGCAGACAATGATAGTTATATACTGACTGACTTTCAAGAGCCTCAGCAGTTAAATGAGCTGATTGAAATTAGATTTTCAAAAAATCATTGTGATTACGATTATCACGGCAAAATTCATTGATGCCGCGCCGTTTAAATAAGAGTCGCCTTGCCTGTTTCGTGTGCAATTCTTGTGCAAATCGTGTGTAGTTCTAGCGAAGATGGCATAGCATCACCGCCCGGTTGCAGGCTCCCGCCAAAAGCCCCAACAAGACAATTCCAATTCAAGATTGACTTGCGCTATCAGGGATCAAAAAAGGACTTCCTTTCGGAAGTCCTTTCCATCTATGCAGTGTTTCTTTCTCCAAATATTCTTATGGCAGAGAATACGAAATGATCAATTGTGGCTGACTCCCTGCCACCGTATTTCCGCTGAAGAACAGCATATAGTCTGCTTTGTTGTTATTGTTGGTCGGCATTGCAAAATACAGGCGCAGTTGCGTTAGGTTGGTTTTGTTGATGTCGTTTCTTCCAGTCACATTCAAGGTTGCACTATACCATCCACTGACTGGCGTCTTCCCAAAACTGCCAATCTTGCTGGCTGTAGCCAGAGCATTGAAATCTGTCAACTCCAAGGCTGGGCTTGTCCCAAAATAACCCGTACGGATATCGGCATATAACGTGCCAAGCACGGTAAACGGATTGTGGCCGACCGTTGATCCGCTTTGTTTGATCTCGAGCGCGGCTGATTGGATGACAGCTGTATTCGGCAGGCTGATTGTGTTGAAAGACAAGATGGCGCGGGACTGGCGGTTCTGCCTGTCATCGCCGAGTTGGAAGGTGGTGTTCGTGGAGTTCAGAGAGCCGCCCTTGCCAGTGCCCTTTGAAGACTCGAGAATCCAACCATCATAGGATGCAGTGGAGGCAAAGCTGACAATATCTGCGTAGTTCTGGTAGGTCTGATTCGTTGCAATGCTGGTATAGGTTCGATTTGCCGGAGTGAAAGTCACGCTGGTTTTGACAGGTGTAACCGTGCCAGACCAGCCATAGGGAACCGTAATCGCGTAGCGGCCATTGCTGGCAGATGTAACGGTTTTGGCTATGCCATTCACGTAGTAATGCAGCACCACGCCTGCATCTCCGGCGTTGCCAGAAATGACAACAGAACAAAGGTGGGTACCTTTCAGACCGGGAATACCATTCAGCCAAGCCTGAAAAGCCGCGTCACTTGGTTCGCAAAGGTTCGTGTAGTTAAAGTGGAATAATTGTAATTGTGTCAGCTTTTCCAATGAAACCGGCAGGCTGCCGCTCAGTGGGTTATGATCGAGGTAAAGTTCTGTGAGTTTGGTCAAGTTGCCCAGTTGAGACGGGACGCTGCCGCTTAGTTGGTTATTACTGAGGTTAAGGCCTCCATCAGTATCCGTGTTGCTACCAAGTTGGGTCAGATTGCCCAGTTGGGACGGGATGCTGCCGCTCAGTTGATTACCACTAAGGTCAAGGATTGTTAGTTGGGTCAGGTTGCCAAGCTGAGTTGGGACGCTGCCGCTCAGGTGGTTATTACTGAGGTCAAGTTTATACCACAGTTGAGTCAGGCTGCCCAGTTGAGATGGGATGTTACCGCTCAGTTGGTTACTTTGGAGTTCAAGGTCTTGCAGTTGGTTCAGGTTGCCCAGTTCAGGTGGGATGTTACCGCTCAGTTGGTTACTATAGAGTTCAAGGTCTCGCAGTTGGTTCAGGTTGCCCAGTTCAGGTGGGATGCGGCCGCTCAGTTGGTTACCATAAAGGTAAAGGCGTTGTAGTTGGGTCAGGTTGCCCAGTTGCGACGGAATGCTGCCGCTCAGTTGGTTGCTATAAAGGTTAACGACTTTTAGATTAGTCAGGTTGCCCAACTCAGGTGGAATGCTGCCGCTCAGTTGGTTGCCACCAAGGAAAAAGTACTGTAGTTGGGTCAGATTGCCTAGTTGAGGTGGAATGCTGCCACTCAGTTGGTTATCAGAAAGGAAAAGGTACTCTAGTTGGGTCAGGTTGCCCAGTTGAGAAGGGATGCTACCGCTCAGTTGGTTAAGATAGAGTTCAAGGTCTTGCAGTTGGGTCAGGTTGCCCAGTTCAGAAGGGATGTTACCGCTCAGTTGGTTACCTTCAAGGTAAAGGTCTTGTAGTTGGGTCAGGTTGCCCAGTTGAGAAGGGATGTTACCGCTCAGTCTATTGCCACTGTTATTGCCACTGAGGTCAAGCCGATTTAGTTGGCTCAGGTTGCCCAGTTGAGGTGGAATGCTGCCGCTAAGTTGGTTAAATCCGAGAAGAAGCCCATTTACATGCCCTGTACATTCTACTCCATACCATGAGCACGGCGTGTTTGTCTGTAGCCAGTTGGTATTGTTCGTCCAACTTGCACCATTCGTGCTGTTGTAAAGCGCAACCAATGCTTCACATTCGCTCTGTGGAATTTCCGTAACTAATAAACAGTCAAATGTAGCACGCGTGGTGAAATTATGACTGTTCAGCAAAGGCTTGAATGAGCCAGACGCAGAGTGGAGCGAGCGCGCCGAGGCATTGCCGCTTATCATCGCCGCTACTAGCAAAACAGAGAAGATTATCGAAATTGATTTTTTTGTGAACATGGCAACCCTCCCGGGTCGAAATGATCTGAACAATGCTCAATAGCTTCAATTTACAACATTACTATACACCTTTGGGAGACACATTTCAAGAAGGTTGCGTACGCAAAGGATGATGCCCTGCAGAATTTTCAAGTTAGTCTTCATGAACTGTGTTCACTAACAGGAATGAAAATGGTGAAGCTATTTTCAAACCAGTGAGGAATAGATAAGACCTGCACTCTCAGGCGTGTAGTATCCTTCTATGGTTAAAATCTGAAGTGGGGTTACGGCTTTACTCACCTGCGAAGAACCGCAGAGAAAGCGTGCGGTGGAGCCGGTGTTAGGCAGCACCTACCCCAGAGCCACGAGGCCATGCTGGATGTCTCGAGTGTACTATGCAGCCAGATCCATTTGGCCGAATGATAAAGATAGCCTGGAATGCATCTCGCTCTTCAACCTTCTCAATGCAAGATAGAAAAGTTTCGTAATCCGCTAAACCGTATGTGTTCAATAGGAGAAGTATAGCGGGTTGCGATATTCCTTTGGCCTTGAGCAGCTCTATCTTGCGAATGATAACATTACGAAGAATCTCAGTCACACTGGCTGTAAATTCAGGGGAATCGGTTTGAACAAAATCAGTAGAGAATACTTCAAAGACACGAATTTCACCCTCGCCAACTTTCTCAAGATGGCACAGTATCCTGTCATCTTGGCTGACGACATCTGACCATGACACAGGTGCCAATTGTGATCTTGAGATTGCATCCAGTGCACTTGATATTAATTGTTTCCGAGCCCTGTCAAAATTGTCGGACGCAATAGGCTTATCGAATTCGACAACATAGCCACCTTTGAACATTTGATTATGGGCAGCTTCTTCAATTGATTTGACAATTTCTCGGTGGGTTTTCTCATACGTTTCTTCGTTAACGGTTCTTTTACCAAGTGTTGGTTTTCTGGCGATGGGTGTAGATGTGACTTCCACGGCGTAAGATTCATCTTCGATGGCTAGAAAAAAGTCTGGTGGATCCTGCCCTGAAGGTACTGGTGTCCAGCAAGGTAAAGGGCCATCAAGTTGATGGGCCAAATAGCGATCAAAGGACTTATTGATTTTTGAAAATTGAAAGTCGCATTTTTGGCCAAAATCAAGAGAGAAAGCGCCTATGTTTTGCGACATACTTTATTCAAAAATCAATAGCGCAAAAGTTCTCTCTCCGAGTGGGCATAAATTCCTATGTTGTTGACGAGAGGTGCCTAATGAATGCCTCACCAGCGAGCAAAGCCCCCGTCCGGTGCAGGCAATGGTTGTGCAATCTATGATTGCAGTTCATGCAATATACCTTCAATTCTCTTCATATGCCTTGGTTCTATCACAACCAGCTTCATTGAATTTTCTCTAGTGATCTTCCTCTTCGCATCCATCACTGCTGGTGCGGGGTCTCCTGACCCGCGCCACATCCTGACCGCAGGTCTCCACTTTCCTTCCATCCAAAAAGCCGCTGACGAAAATCGCCAATCTCCCTGGGCGCGTACCAGCCCCTTGCGGCATGGATTCATGTGCTCGCTGTCCGCCAGAGTTGGTGAACACACAGCAAATGCCTGCAAGAGATTGACCGGATCCCGCTGGAGGAGTAAAATATCGTAGCAAAATATGCTACAAAAGGAGCAACCATGCAATTCGTTCCCTATCGCGCTTTGCGCAATGAACCTTCTGCTTTGCGCAAAAAATTGGAAAGTGAAGGCGATCTGGTGGTGACCGTGGGAGGCAAGCCTTTCGCGGTGATGATTAACCTGGCTGAAGAAGAGAATGTCCAGGATATTCTCCTGATG
>Ga0182027_10003009_pt1 | contig 27004 bp, 70 predicted proteins | sample 712E1DmetaG_FD_121300 | JGI IMG/M metagenome (GOLD analysis project Ga0182027, IMG submission 121300) | Permafrost microbial communities from Stordalen Mire, Sweden - 712E1D metaG (Illumina Assembly) | ecosystem: Environmental > Terrestrial > Soil > Wetlands > Permafrost | place: Sweden...
TAAAGGGGAATAATCATTAATCAAATCTTTAATATCCGCAATAATATCAATTCGTTCCTCTTCGCAACCAACTGAAAATTCCCACAAATCCATCAAATCAAAAATTCCCTGATCAAATTTTGCCAAATTTGATGCAGCAACAACAAAATCACTTTCTAATCCGTTCAACAACATATGCAATGCAATTTGCGGAATTTCTTCGATTTGATCTGGTGTAGTTTTAAATGGAATCATTTCATTTCCTTTTGGAATTCGCGTTGAAGATTTTTGTCCCCACCACGTTCCTCACACTTATGATGAAATTTTTGGATTTTGGTTGTGAGAAGCATTCCAAGAACAATCATGTTGCGGCTTTGCTTTTGATGCTTCTTCTTATTTTTTTTGGCTTTCATGATGAAACTATACCTTGGTTATATGGTTTGTCAATCAATAGTTAATTGAGGATCCCACAAAGAAATATTTATTTATTAGCTTTGGAGCTGTTTCTTTTTTGAAAAAACCTTTGCAATCCCTCCAACAAAGATATATCCAGCAAGCCACACGATGATAAAAAATTTGTTTTTCATGGTCATGCCCTATTTTCAACATCAACTAAAATTATTTTTTTGTCCCCTGATATCCCTGTAATAACTATTTGTTTAGAACCAAAAAAATTAACAATGCTTCCAAATTCTTTTTTAACAAAATTGCCCATTTCTGGCGGTTTATAATAATTAAAAATATAACCAACTCTAATTTCATCGGGAAACAAATGGAAATCGCCCTCAGTTCCATCTGGATAAATTATTTTTCCGTGTTCAAATGACATATTTTAATATCTCCGAATAAAGTCCGATTTTTGTAATTGTGCGATTAAATCCTTTGATTTCATTTTAAAATTTATCTTCTACCCAAACTGTTTTTCGGTCCTCAGACATTTCTACAATTTCAACTGTTTCGTCCCAATAATCAGAATCCCAATGTGAACCAATATATGCTCGTTTTTTCCCGACACACCACCTTGCACCATCAGGATAAATTACCAAAACACTTCCGCAATCAAGCATTATTTGAAGCTCTTCTTCAGAAGGTAAATATTCTTTTTTAGACATATTATCTTTTTCGCTTATCTTGGCTATCGCCAATAAAATTAATCATTCTTTCAACAAGTTTTATTTCATTTTGCTTTTTATTTAAATTTTTTACCCGAGAAATTGCGGCAAAATAATTAACCGCGTCACGAATAATATCGAATTGTTCCGGTGTAAATTCCATTTTAATATTATTCATCAGCATCCTCATCATCATTTTCTTCCGCTTCGCAACCATTTTCCTGGCAAATTTCTTGGTCCTCGCAATAATGCCCACAATTATCACAAACATCATATTCATGCATAACCCAATTTTTGATAGCATCAATTGCGCCAGGATTATCCTCAAGAAAACAAATCAAATCCCCAACACACGAGCCATCATTATTTTGAAGTTGATTAAATGGATCCTTTGATCCCAATTCCCGCGCCATATTGCAAAGCGCCATGAACCCGCGATTTCCTTCGGTTCGCATGTTATCAAGCTCTTGTGGTGTCATTGTGGGCTTCCTTTTGATTTCGGATTGTTTAAGGATGATACCACGGGAAATGCGCCTGTCAAATAAATTAAACCATACCAAAAATTAATTTCCCTCGGCAGCAGATCCTTTTGATACAAAACACAAAATCAAAAGGATCCGAGAAACAGGCGAACATTAATTTGTTCCATTCGTTCCTTCGCGCCGGAAACTCTTCGGAGAAATGCGCGTCTGCCAGAATCTAAACATATTCAAACCAAACTTCCGCTTTGTCTTCTGTAATTTCTGTAATTATAAATTGATCTTCGATAGGATTTGCCTCAAAAATTCTGGCATTAAAAATAAAACCAATTTTTAATTCCGAGGAATATATAGGTGCGGTTATGATTTTACCGTTAGGTAAATGAATTTTTCTAAAAACATAATGCATTTTAGTTAAAAATATTAGTCTTTACTAAGTGGCTTCTTCTACCCAAATTGTTTCTTTGTCTCCACTAACCTCAAGAATTCTTATATTGATTAAAACCCCAGCAAAACTATAAGATTTAAAAATAAAGTCTGGACGCAATTCATATGGAAAGAACCATAACTTTTTTTCTTTTCCATCTGGAAATATAGATTTAACTGAATACATTTGCAACATTAAATTTTTTCAATCTTATATGTGCCATTCTTTTTTCCATCCCATTGTGACGGAGAATTGAAATTTCTTTTTTCCTCTGTTGGATCTGTTGGACAAAGAAAATTCATTAAAACTTCCCCATTATCACAAAGAATTCCAAATAGGGAACTTCTTGATGGAAGGAAATTTACCGTTTCAACCAATACGCCCTCTGTAATTACGTCCATATCAAATGGTCCCTGGTCGCCAGCTTTAAGTCCCAAAGTAAAACCATAACCGGGATCTCTTCGATAATATGTCATTTTTACACGACACCCAGAAAGATCACGCACAAGCTCAACACGATTGTGTGGATTATTTTCTGTTGTTCTCGGTGTTAAAATTGTTGCCATTATACATTTGCCTTATGAAAATATCTCATTTCATCATCAACTTGATAAAGTCCCTCGTCATCTTCTTCTTCAGAAATAACTTTATCCTTTGGATGAATATCAATTAAACCATTATCGCCATGCAGCGGGTCAATTTGAATGAATTCGGTTGAATCATCAACCATTTTCAATTGCCGATTATTGTTGAGGAACATTTCACGAGCCGCTTCGATATTTGGTGCATCAATTTCATATTGAGATTGATGGTATTCCGCAACTGTCAAAATGAATTTGGACATTATTTTCTCCTTTATCCCCACTTAACAAACCTATCATATCATTAAAAAATGAGCCGTCAAGAAAAAAGATATTGGATTATTTCACTCATTTAAACGATTCTGAATTATCATTAACTGAATTTTCCGTGGTAATCCCCAACGATTTTACATTAATTTTTCTAATATATCCAGGCATCCCCAATTCGCGAATATAATCCCCGCGATCATTAACACATGATTTGATTTGATCAATGAACCACCTGTTCCATTTTTGGTCTTTTGCGGTTTCTTCGAGCCAGGAATTTGCAGTTTCCTTGCAAGCAAATTTTATAATTTTTTCCCGATAACAAATTAAAATATCAAATATATTCATGAAAATTTTCTACCCATATTTCTGATTTGTCAGTTAATATTTCCACAACTTTGTAAGAGCAACAAAAATTAATTATCCCAAGAGGGAAAATATAACCAAGAACAGTTTCTTCTGGAAGAAGACAATCAGTTGTTATTACCTCACAATGAGGAGGCGGAACATAAATTGTGAATAATTTATTCGCCATATTAAAAATCCGGAATACATCTTATAATCTCAACCCAAAGCTCCGTTTTATCCCCTGAAATTTCAACAACTTTATATTCATCAAATGAACAATCCTCTAAAATTCCAACAGGGAAAATATAGCCAATATTAGTTTCTTCGCTAGTAAGATAACTAGTTGTTAATAGTTTTCCGCCTTGAACATGAATCTTAAATAATTTATTCGCCATATTAATAACTCGATTTTATTCCCCAGGCATTTGATTAATCATTTTTGCCAGCGCCAAAAGGGAATTTTTCATAATTTCCATATTCGCCGCAAGATGGTTTGTATAAATAATTAATTGCTCCTTTGGAGTCTTGCCATCATAAATAGATGCGGAGTTTTGTGAAGCAGTTTTGTCCGTTCCGTTATCTTCCTGTTCGTCCTTTGTGTCTTGTTCCTCTTCTTTGCTTATTGAAATTGCGCCCAGCACGCGCAATGCAATAAATTCAATTTTCCCGTTCACAATAACTTCGGCGGTGTTCCTGTGTAATTTATGGATTTTTCCTTTTGTTCCAAGCGGAGCAAGCGGATTTTCCTTAATAACTTCTACAAATTGTCCCTCTTTCAAAAAAAAGTCATTATCCATTTTTATACCTATTCAACCCAAACTGTTTTGTTATCCATTGTTTTTTCCACAATTTGAAAATATTTTTCGTTTAAAAGTAATAAATCACCAATTTTTGCTTCTTCCGAAATCGTTTCGGCATATTCAGATCCATCTGGAATTATAACTTTTGTTTCTATAAGAGAAAGTAATTCATTATCGCTATACCAAAAAGCTGGTTTGGTCATAAACGAATCAAAATTTTCAATAAATTGATTTAATGAATATTCCTCTCTAAAACGAGAAATATTTTTCGGGTAGAAATGCGTAATTTCTGGTTTTAAATTTTGAATGAAAAACCATGTAGAATTACAACAAAGAATAATCCCACCATTTACTGGTAAACTTTCGCGGTGCCAAACAAAATCTTTCTTCGTGGTTGCTTTTTGCCCAACAAGAAATCCCATTTATTTAACCCATTTCTCATTATAAAATGCAATAAGGGAATTAATTATTTTTTCGATTTTTCCCCAATCCCTCGCAAAAATTGTTCCGCTAAATTCAATTCGCGGCTCGGGGAAATTTTCCCCATCATATCTTGATGAAATTACTTTAACAAAGCAATCAGTATGTTCGGTTTTTATATTTTCAATTACCCAGCGTTTTGAAATAAACCCTTCTTCTGAATTAAATTTCATTTTATTTTTTTCCTTGCTCAACCCAAATATTTCTTTTGTCTTCTGACATTTCCACAATTTCCATGTGCGGTCTTTTTGGTAAAAAATAAAGATACCTCTGCATATGATATGGAAGATATTTATTAAATAAAAAACCGATATATAATTCACTAGGATAAAATATCCCTATAAAATTGCTTCCATCCGGAAGATGAATTGTTGATTCAAAATATGCCATAATTACCCGGTATAAAGCTCAAGCCAAATTTCTTTTTGATCAGTAGTTATTTCCGCTATGAAATATCTATTTCTATTAAAATGATATTTCCCAAAAATATGATTAATTTTTAATTCTCGCGAAAAAATAACTGAGTTTCTCTTTTGCCCATCGGGGAAATTAACAATTGTTCGCTCAATTAATTCCATGATTATTTATTCCTTTTAAGATCAATCCAAACTTCATCTTTATTTTCGGAAATTTCAACGACTTCCATGTATTGAAAGTTTCTAATTTGCATATATTTATATATTTCAAAAGGGATGCACCACCCATCAAAAACAAAACCAATACGCCGCTCATTCAAATATAAACGAAGCTGGCATGTTGTGTTATCTGGAAAGTGAACTGTGGAATATATAAAATTTTCCATTTTATTGTTAGTTTTAACACCTACAAGATGAGTTTATAGTTCCGTCACAACAACTAATTTTTCCACCAGAGCAACCACAAACACCATTATGATGGGAGCAACATCCTTGTTATTGATGGCAGCTTCAATAAGAAGCATATCATGAACATCCAAGATGTCAAGAAAAACCTATATATTGTATATATTATTGCGCGGGAAGTGAAATGATATTACTATCCAAGGTAACGGCGGCAATTCTTGCTAATGCTCGTCCCTCTAATTTCGCCCCGGTTTCAAATGTTATTGATTGATCCGCCATAATTGTTCCAACAAAAGAAGCTGTTGTTGCAAATGTTGCGGAAGAACCAACTTGCCAAAATACATTAATTGCTTTTGCTTGTCCAACTAAAAGAACCATACGACCTGGCGTCATTGTAAATGATGAAGCAACTTGGAATATGAAAACTGCATTCATGTCCCCTTGCCCATCTAAAACTAAATCTCCAGATGATATTTCCAATGAAGACGTTGATTTATAAAGCGCAGGATATAAAGTTAATCCACCTAAATTTCCAGCAATACCAATTGGGCATGTTGAAAGTCCAGCGGTTGTATTATACGCCGTTGTTAAATCAAATATTGCTTGTGCCGCAGTTGGATCCGTTATATGTTGTGTTCCATTAACCAAACCTGGAGGAAACCCAGTTACCGAACTACCTGGACTTAATCCCAAATCTCCATTAATTATGGTAAATCCAGTATTTGTTACCGTTGCGCCAGCCAAAACTGCAAAACCATCAGCCATACCTAATGCTACTGGTAATTGAGGAGCACAACCTGTATCTGCACCACCACCGCTTCCGCCATTACTATCTATATCAACATCTGCCACGCTACCATCTATATCAGCATCTGTCACGCCGCTATCTATAACGCAGCCAGGGGAACATATATTCCAATCACCCCATTGACATTGTGACGAGCACGTTCGACTTATGGTTCCACAATCACAATTTTGCGACTCCACAGAACCTGATAAACATTCAACAATTATGACGCAATTCCCAGTTTCCCATTGACAAGATGAATTACAAGTTATTATAGATAAACAAGAATTACACCCAGTATTAAACCATTTATTATAAATGGAACCAGAAATGCACTCCCCTGGACACTGCGCGGTTGTTCCGCCAGTTCCAGAATCAATTCCAGCGCTTCCGCCATCGCAACACGTTCCACCCGCGCCAGAACTTCCACCACTTTCTATAACGCCGCCTGATCCTGAAGCCCCTCCAGTTTCTATAATTCCACCAGAGCCAGCAGCTCCACCCACTTCTATAATTCCGCCTGATCCGGCAACTCCACCGGTTTCAATAATACCACCTGTTCCAGCAAAACCACCTTTATTATGTGTTCCGCTAAATCCAGCTACGCCAGCAAAACCGCCTTTATGAAACATTCCGCCAAATCCAGATGTTCCTGAATTTCCGCCAGTTTCAACTACACCACCAGATCCCGCCGTTCCAGAATTTCCGCCAATACCAGCGCTCCCGCCTTTATTTCCCGAAAATCCGCCCTTGCCAGCAAAACCACCAGATCCACTTTTTCCGGACATTCCTCCAAGATTACAAACCCCACATTCAAAATTTGTTCCGGAATCAATATCTTCTGATAATTCACTGGAACTTCCGCAAGCTGGAACTGAAAAAATCAATATACATATAACAAAAAGCAAAAAAAGCATCATATAATTTTTATTCATCATTCATGTTTACCCGCCCCCCGTAATTGGATGTAAAATAACATCGTGTGTCTATATATCAAAAAAGGGCTATAAATTATGAAAAAGTTAAAAGATTTACAAAGATTTACACGAAACAACTATTTTATAGGGTATTTTGTTGCATACTAATAAGGGGGAACAAAATGTCAACTTATTCAATATTAATAGTAATTTTAGTAGTAGTCGCAATAATTTTTTTGGTTCGTCGAATGTAAATCAATTACTCCTTTTCACAACACATCGCCGACGCTGAACTTCCAATTACAAACATATGAACGAATAATTTCGTTTCGGGACATTTAAATGTCTTTGAAGTTAATGTCGAAACTGATTCTGTGCAATTTTTTTCGGTTTTTGCCTTATTGAAAATAATAAGGATTAAAAATATAACCGCAATAAATCCTACCAAAAGTGCCGCTTTCCCAAAAAGATCCCATATATTTTCCTGGTAATAATTTTTATTCATGGCAGCCAATTTTCTGAAGCAATGTGTGCGGAACGGAAATGCAAGTATATGGATAACTTTTTGCGGAAAGTCCTTGTCCGGTAAAAACTTCTACAATCCAAAAATCAAGCAGCCCTTCTGAAACCAATCCACGGATAACTCCGGTTCCAAATATTGATTCGGAAACTTTCCAAGTAACCTTTTCACCCTCATTAAAATATGGTTTTTCTTTTTCCAGCATATCAAGATTTGCCATTTATACCTCGAAATCATTTATTAAAAACACGCCAGCAATTTTTTGCCCAACCAGAGCTTCCTTAACTTTCAAGATATGTTTGCACGTTTTCTTCCTATATTGATTATGAGGACATGTGCAAAAATATTGCTTCTTTACCAAAGAAATGGAATAAAAAGTTTCATCGTCACTATCCGATAAAACCTTGGCAATCAGTGTCGTTTGCATGAACTGAGCATACCATTGGTTTAATGATTGTCAAATTAAAAAATTTTAAGCCAAATTTATTTTAACTAAATAAATATTTTATTCCTTAAAATATTCCAGCCACACTTCTAATCCATCAGCACTTTTTTCAACAACTTCAAAATACCCACCTTCTATTTCCATTCCGTCAAATATATGTTCCATATAAACCCCAGTATTTTCATCCCATTTCGATCCTAATGCTAATGTAGCTTTATAATCACAGTACCAACTATAAACATGACCATTGGGATAATTTGTTTTTATAGAAAAGTACATAATTTTATTCCGTCGCAAAATATTCCACCCAAATTGTTTTTTTGTCTTCGGACATCTCTACAATTTCTAAAAAGGAACCAGATTCTATTTCCCCATATGCAAATTCAAAAAGAAGCGAGTGATTATCAAATTGAGATCCTAATTTTAAACGCTCGCCAATAATTATAAAAGGGATCATATTTCCACTAGGATAAATAACTTCTACTTGCATTTGTTCACATATTCCATCCATACCTCACTTTTATCTTCTGACATTTCAACGAGGAGAAAATATGATCCTCCAACTGGTAAAAAATTACTTTTGTAATAAACTCCAGTTTCCTCATCCCATCTAGAATCTAACTGAAAAAGTCTTGAATCATCATATACACGAAAATCATAAAAATCTCCATCTGGATAATGAACTGTTACAGTTTTCATCTTTTTACTAGTTCCACCCAAACTTCGCTTTTATCCTGCAAAATTTCCACAACTTCAAAAACATCATTTCGCGCTAAAGCCATTCTGGAATGATAAAAAATACCAGTGTCAGAATTCCATTTTGAATTTATAATGAAAAGCTGAGAGTTGGAATCTACACAAAAATATACAAAACTATTTGAATCTGGATAATTAACTTTTACATTTCTTGACGGCATAATTACACCCTCACTTCCAAGGACCATAAACACACAACCAATAAATAACATATAGCCAGGAACAAAACCCGTGGAAAATTGCAAATAAGATGCTATGATTAACTCCCCAAGAAAGAAGAATTGCAATAACCACGCCAATTGTGATACCTCCACCGGCTGTTTGCCCACCACTTGAAGATTTTGACATTTTAATTTTCCTCGTCTTTCAATAATTTTTGAAGAAGTTTTAGATTTTTAATAGAAATCCTTACATCGATTCCATTTTCATAATGAAAGAAATGATGATCAACTTCATCAATCCTAACTTCAATGGTTTGATTTTTTATTTGCGGAACATCTTTAAATGTCTCACGAAGCAAACTTTTCAATTCATTCATATTAATTATTCCTTTTTAGCTTCTCCTACCCACATTTCAGATTGATCATTTGTGATTTCTAAAATTGTATATTGAGTTATCACAGCTCCACAACTTCGTCGATGGAAAAATGTTTGCCCAATTTTTAAAAAAGATTGATTTGTTACTGATTCATAAAATGAAATAATCTCTATTTCGTCATTCGCATAATGCGTTAAAATATCTATTGTCATTTATTTTCTTTCCAAAGAATCATACCATAACATTTCTGTTTGTCAACAACTGTTCCATTTAAAATGGATAAGGCGCGACAGTTTCTTCTACCCAAATTTCTTTTTTATCTCCTGATATTTCAACTATTTCAAACCAGCGCCTAAAACGGGCTGATAAAAATTTGCGCCCAATAAAACAATAACCAGAAAAGAAAGTTATTGGCATTATCATATCTTGATTCTCCCCAATTTTAGGGAAGTGCACATTGCATGAAATTATCATTCTCGTTCCGCCAGTTTTCTTTTAATTGAAATTAATACCAAATCCATATTTTTCCGCCCAACCGGATTCCCAGTATGAATTATAATTTCCGGGGGAACATAGCTTTCATCTAAATATACCATCGCTTCAATATATTTAATCACCTCATATCCAGTTCCGTTAGTCAAAATCGGTGGACCCAAATCGTGATCCAATGAAATCATTTCCACTAAATTAGTGGCAAGCAATGTAATTGCCTCCCCCGCATTTTTGGCAAGAATCCAACCATTAGGACAAGGACGTAAATCATCAAGATATATTTTCATTTAAAATTCCGCCAATCTGCTTCCATGTTCATTAAGTTTAAACATAACATATTGATTTATGTTAAATTTATTTAAAATTTCATAATACTTTTTACCAGTAATTGGTTCAACCCAAACATCTTCTTCCCCAATCTCCACTATTTGAAAATAAGTAATATTATCATAATATGATTTTCTATTATAGAAAACCTTTTCCAAAGCCGGAAAATAATTTTTATCTTCATCATTTACAAAATGCTTTTTAATTGCCCCGTTTGGGTAATATACATTATATATCATTTTAATATTCAATAATCTCACATAAATGATTTGATTGAAAATGACAAAAACCATCCTCAAGCGTAGGCTTATCAATTAAATATTGATAATGTTGCTTAGAAATTTCTTCTACCCAAATATCATTGCTGCCAATTTCTACAATTTCAAAATAAAAGATTTTCTTATTATTTTTTACGCAAAACACTCTCTCCAAAGCTGGCAATCTTTCATTATTATATTTAGTTTTAAACTTTTTAATTTGCCCATCAGGAAAATATACGTTATAAATTTTCATTTTAATTTGACTTGATAAGTGGCATTTCGCATTTTTGAATAATTATCCATTTCCTTAAAGAATTACTTCACAAGCGCATTGATTTCCAAAAAACCCGCTGCGTGGTTCAACTTCCCCTTCCCACAAAATCCAGGCATAATTATCCCTGTTATAATCAATTTTTACAATAACGCCGACTTTTTCATCGCAAAGTGATTTTACTTTTAAGCCAACAACAATTTCTTCTTCTGATAATTCATTAATTTTCATTTTCCATCCTTAAAAATCAAATGGCTTTCAATTGTTTCCAATATTTCTCGCGTTAATGATCCGGGCTTAAATGAATTAATCCCCGCCGGAAATGTATCGTCATCCTGCCAAACCATTAAATCCCCATCTTCCATAGATAAAGATTTAATGGAAGAAAGTATCTGCAATGCTTTCTTGCATTTTTTATTCATCTTTGAAAATTTCAAGATATGCCTCCTCTTTGTTTCCAGAAATTTCTACTACTTTGTATTTTGTTCCATTATGGTATAACCACGTTCCAAAATCAAAACTCATTTCTCTATAAAAATATTTACCATCCGGAGTTATAAATTTGGCATTAACAATCGGATCCAAATCCCGGCAATAAATCCACGTTATAGGGCAACCAATAAATTTTTCAATATTTTCTATCACAATATACTGATGGAATCTCGCGGAATTAACCAAAAAAAGCATTTCTTTTATTGTATTTTCGGTGAGTCCACAAAAATTTTCTTGATTTGTTTTCCTACGCACCTCATTAAGAATTGGAAAACTTATTGTCATTGCCTGAGCGGGATAACCCTCACGACCTATTTCTTTTTGAAGCAATGCCAAAACAAAATATGAAAACCCATTATAATTATAAATCACTTTCATTCCAGGTTTAATTTGGTTCAACATATTCATATCAAATTTCATTTTTATCCCCGGACATTTCCACAATCCTTAATTTTCGCCCTTCAAATGTTGTCCAACAAAATCCAATATATAAAAGATCAAACGAAAAATATTCCTTATTGGAATATCCATTTGGATAACTTGCCGTTACATATCCGACTTTTTTCATTTTAAATCCCCATATCTCTTCGCTGTATTTTCCAATATTTGTCGCAATTGCGGGGAAATATCAAACCTTTCCGTGTTTTGTTCAATACTCTTTAAGAGATTTCCATTCTGTTGTCTCAGCGATGCGCTTTTCCAATCGCAAAATAATTCCACCAAATCTACCAAGGTCATGTCAGCAATGCCGTTTTTATAATGCTCAGGATGGTGCCTGTTATTTGCATAATGATGGTCCAATGCCGGCTTCATCGCCGCAAGCTGCGCTTTATATTCAACACTCCCATAAGTGCATGATTTCAATTTTGGGGTGTATTCAACAAAAATATCAACCTCCTCTGGCGAAAGTTTGCTAGCATCATGTTCCTCACCACGTTGAAGAAGTTCGGCAATAATAATGTTAAGAAAATGTTGAACCTTATCAACGTGTTGCATCGTTTCATAATTAGTTAATGCAATTGCTGTTTTTTTATTATCCATATTTCTTCCTTTCCAACCAAACCTCTTCTTTATCGCCAGATATTTCCACTATTTCCAATTCACAACTATAAATAGGATCGAAATAAACAAAGCCTAAATGACAACTTCTTTCAGAATATCTAGATATTAAAGTTTTGCCGTCTGGATAATGTTCTAACACAGATAAAAACATTAACTCCTCTTTTTTTCCATATTTTCCCGCGTTCCCAAAATTGCCAACGTATTATTATAAGCATCAAGCCACGCTGGATTTTTCTTTGTTCCATTCAAATTAAGGGGCGTTTCCCAATTTGGTTCATCATGAAACTTTAAAAGCATCCGCTTGTAAGCAAGCAACCTCTTTGTATTCAAATTTTCCATTTCATCTTTTGTTAGAAAGTTTTTCATTTTATAATTTCTTATTTAACAAGATATAAGCTATCATATCACGTGATTAATGGCTGTCAAATTTAAAATTTTCCCCTTATTAAAAATTAATAAGTTCGCAACGAAGCATTTCAAAATGAACAAAATTATTGGAAACTCCTTTTGCCAGCAATAAATTATAAGTAATTTCAGAAATTAGTTCAACCCAAACATCTTCCTCCCCAATCTCCACTATTTGATAACATCTATGCGGAGAATTATAAAAAACCCTTTCTATTCCAGGCGTGCAAAAATCTTCATTTACATTTTTATGCTTTTTAATTGTTCCATCCGAATAATGAACATTCCAAATTTTTTTCATTGCGGCAAACTTCTTTCGCCATCACTCTTCCACCAAATTTCATCCCCACCATTATTATATTTAGAAGGAACCGTATATCTGTGCGGTCCACAATGCGCGTAAAACAATTCACAACGAACCGTTTTATCCTTTTTATCCGCTCCTTCAAAACTGGTTTGCAAACCAATCAGACACTCACATCGATCAGCCATCAATAATTTTGATTTTCCAAAAATATATCCAGCAATAAAACTTACGCCACTTATAACAAGCGCGATTGCTATTGTTAAATACATTTTTATACCAATTTCCCTTTAATCAAATTCCAAATTATAATAATTTTATTGGCAATCTCAGCCCAAATAATTTGAAGCATTCCAATATTTTGGATTAAACAATTTGTTTCATCTTGACACCAATGCATAATTAATTTCCTTTTATTTAATTTTTAAAGATATGCATCTTTTTCTCCAAATGAATGGAAATGCAATGATTGATAACCGGCTCGCTTATCGGATCGCTCCCAAGGATTATAAAAGCAATCAAAATTAATTTTTCATACCAGCGCATAATTAACCGCCATCCTTATTATTTGAATGAGAAAATTGGCAAATCTTCTTTGTTAAACTTTTTCCGTTTTTCCCCGTGCAAAAATGCGAATGGATAACTTCCAAAACTCTTTCAGCAACCTTTTTTACGCCCTCTTTATAAGGGAAATAAAGATAGGAATGTTCATTCTTATCATTATAATGACTGCGCATAAGCACCCATTTATTATTATATGGATAACGCTCATGCCCTACTGGGAAATTTTGAATATATTCAAAATCTTCCTGAAGATTAACTCTAATCCCACCTCCACAACTTGTATTATCAATAACAACGCAAAACCCCTGCCTGTTTCTATCAAGCGAAATATTATATGGCTTCCCCTTGTCTTCACCCATATAATGGGGGACAAATCGCAGTTCCTGATTCTTGTCAAAAACCCTTTCAAACTCCTCCAAAACAGGGCGAAACTTCTCCAGAGAATTTGCTCTATTTAGCATATTGCATCTTGCCATGATTTTATTCCTTATTTGATAATAACTTTAACTTCAACAATACGATATTCCAATTCCTCCTCAGTTTTCTTTCTCATAATGAAGAATTGCTTTTGTCCATCCATCATTCCGGTAAGACCATAAATTCTATTTTTCTCTTCGTTATTATGTTCTGGATTATCCGGCTCAAACGGAACCCAGTTCCTAACATAATAATCCCACACGCGCGAATGTTTGGCTCCAGATAGTGATTTAAATGGTTTACATTCTGATTTGTTTTTTGTGAAATTATGCTCCTCTGGACTTCTAAAACCACAGCCATAACTGTGATAATCCTTATTCTTAAGGAACATTCCATCAGATTTTCGCTGAATTAGATATGGCATTAATTTGCTGCTTTCTTTAAAGAAATTTAAAGTAAAATTGATCTTTTAATCGCACCATATGGTGCATAATTACTTTTGTCTTTTTGAGGGTTAGGACCAGTTTCTCCCGCAACTATCTCTTTTGAAACATCTTCCCAATCACTAAATGGATTTCTCTCGTTATAATCTGGGGTGATAAAATTAACTGGTAAATAATACCACCTATTTTCAGTCGGATCAAACCTAATATGTCCAAACCAATTCGACGATCCATTACCATATCCACCAATAATAAATCCTATTTTTGTATTTGTCAAATTTTGACTGATAAATTCAACCGTCTCTTCAATCGTTTTAAACTTCTTTTCCCCAAGGCTTCTCTCTTCAGATGAGGAGTAAGTTCTACCATTTTTTGGTAGATAAACACATTTATGTATCATATATTGATATTTTCCATCTGGATCAATAGGCGCATAAGGGCTTTCTAAAAAAACATTATTCCCAGCCATAGTCAAAGTCCTATCTGCCAACAAAAAAGGTATTTTCTTTTTTAGAAACTCATAAGTTTTATTAAGTATTGCTTGATTATCAGTAGCTTCAGGGTCGTTTTTAACTAAATCTGGATGAACTTCTAGTGTTTTTTTCCTATATGACTTTTTTAAAAGTATAAACGCAGAATCCAAGTCACAGTCACTAAAATCAGTTTCTGATAATCCCAATATCTTAAGAGCAATTTTAATATTTAATTCTAAATCAGCAGCTTTTCCTGCCAATTTCATTTGAAAAAATTTTGCCAATTTTAGAATTGCATTTATTTGTTTAGACATAAAAATTATATCTTATAATGCGTTGCTTATTTCCCTTATAAATTTTTTAATTTAAACATCTTTGCTTTAAAAACTGAAACCATTTCATTCATGCATTTTCCACAAATGTAAATATTAGTTCTCAATCTATTTTCCGCGCCTACTTCCGCATGCAAACAATATCCATATTTATTGCAAACATCACACTCCGTTTGTACGGGCGCATAAAAACTAGCTTTCAAATTTTTCCTTTGTTTCCTTATTACTTCAAGGGCTGTTTCACCCGCAAGTGCGGTTTCGCCCGCAAGCGCAGCTTCGCCTGTGCCCTTACACACAGGGCATTTTTCCCCATTTGGATATTTAAAGGGAACACCAGTATTACTGACACATTTTGGACAATCCATTGCTTATTCCTTTTGTTGGCGACGGGGGAAGGACTCGAACCTCCATTTTTCCCTTGAGGGGGAATGTCCGCATTCCGGCGTTAACCGGGATTCCCAATTAGACGAACCCGCCAAATTAAACCCCCACTCTTATTTATTGTGGTAAGGGGGCGATAACCACCGATACACAGTGAAGCCAAGGCGAACTTGCGCTCACTGCGAGAGTCGTTTACCCGTTTTGCTTGGTATAAACAACTAAAACGCGGCATTTCAAGCAATTGAATTAAACCGCGAGTTATTCAACTCTTTTTTTCAACCAACCAATTAAAAGCTGTACACGTATTCATCCCACACAAAAATATTATTGCTGGTGATAAAGGTGAATTACACGCAACAAACACCCAGCAAGCAATAGAAAGAAGGTTAAAAAACCCTGCGTCATTCCTATTTTTTATCCACTTTATCATGGCAAATTCTTCCTTGTAAAAGAACGGTAAAACTCCCGTTGCGTTTGGCTTGTATATCGCGAATTAATTCTTACCACTTGAACCGGCACCTTCACCGGGGCACAACGGATCGTGATCCCAAAAATGCCGGGAATTGCCGAAATCTTAAAGATTTTAGTATTTTCCATTATTAATTTTCCTTTTGAATTTATTGCAAATCCACTGTTCCCATTTCCCCAACCCCTTATGATCCTATCATAACACGGGATTGCTCGGTGTCAAATTTAAAAACATGCCACTTTTTTATGTTCATGAACGTTCCACAACGCGGGATTCCCCCAATAAAGCATTTGGATTTTCTCGTTTATTAAATTCGTGGCATGAATTGCAATTATCACCAATAAACCCGCCGCATTCGCGGGAACAAAATGATTCAAAACAACTGTTGCAACGCAATCCACCCACAACAACAGCCCTTGAACAAGTCGCACATTCACAAATATCCATTTTATTCCTTATCAATAATATAAAACTTCATTTCATATTCAACAATTTCAAACCCGCCTCGGTCATGCATATCCTCTAGATAATTTTTGTAACTTACCGCATTAATATAATCATCAAAAATTTCAGCATCTTGATGATTAGGCAAATTTTCAACCTTCCTCGCTGGATAAGTTTTCGCCCAATCAGCCCATGTTAGTCCTTGCTGTTTCATGACCCAATCATACCACCGGGTTAATAGATGTCAAATTTAAAAACATGCCGCAAATTTATTTGCCCGCCATTTCATCCCGTTCAATTTTGCTTGGACGCCCCGGCTTCCATTTCCCGGTTTTTACTTCCCACCTTTGATGCTCCCCTGAACATACCCCACACTTCGTGATATATGGGACGTTCCCATGCTTCTCAATATGTCGCTTCCATTTCTTGATCCAAAATCTTCGAGCCTTTTTCGCCCAGTCATCCTCACCCTGTTTTTCTACACATTCCATCGCTTCAAGCAAGGATTGCAATGTATTGTAAATTACTGCTGGGTGATTACTCGGCTCGCTTCTTCCCATAATTATCTCCTGTTTCACACGCTTGGCGACGGGGCAAGGATTTGAACCTTGATTTGATTTTCCTAAGAAAATCCGTCCTCATTCCGGCAATCCTTGCGGATTACCGGAATTTCCGTTAGACGAACCCGCCAAAATTGGCTAATAAATGGACATACGATTAATCGATTTATTCCATTGTTCCTGGTGTTCTCACCAATCCGCTCAGCCAAACGGCTTTTATTTATTACTCCAAATCTTCGGCTTCATCAAGCAGCATTTTAAGATCCGACAACATATCCATCATATCACCATCCGGGTTATCATTCGCATCAATAATTGATTCAATGCCAGCAATCAAAAAATCAGCCTTAGTTTCCATTTTAATTTTCCTTTTGTTCGTGCCGTCCCTCAACCTCATGACCAATCATACCATGACGAATCGGGTTGTCAAATTTAAAGAAATACCGCATTTATTCCCCATCATCCGGAACTAAAAATCCATTGCTTTCGCACCATGCCGCCGCAAAACATAATGTATTTTTTCCATATGCATGAACATTATACTCAGGTGGAAATTCGACATATACCTTTTCGGGATATTCAACTTTAACAACCATACCCCGGAAAACAACCTTTTCCCTTTTGGAATAAAGCATCACCGGATTTGGAAATCTAACCTTTTGTCCAATAAAATACATTTTATTCCTTTTTAAAACTCCTAATCATATCAGCATTTCGCGCACTGTCAAGGTCTTTGTTTGGGGGATTTTATTGATTTGCCGCCCTCAATTGGATAAGTTCCTTTTCCAAAAGGAAAATCTTTTTTTGTTTCATAGCAGCTATCTTTTCCAAAGCTTCCTTTTCTTCCCTTACCGTTTTCGCTGCTTCAATTTTTAAATATTCCTTATATTTCTTTTCAAGAAGCATTACTGATGCTGGAAACTTTGGGCGGGCAAAAACAAAATTCTCCTCCAATTCCTTGCCGTTCCAAATGAACCATTTTCCGTTTCCCAAATCACCCTCAAATTGCATTGAGAAAATTACCGTTGGAAATTTAATAGAAATCTTCTTTATAAAATCTTCGGGAATCCAATGGGTGGGGTTCCTAGTCCACTTCCTAAAGGCAAATTCATCCCAATGCCAACTTTCGGAGTTATCAGGATCAATTTCCCGCCCATAAGCAATAATTTGCGAAACCAAATTCGCACTATGCTCATTTACATCAATATACCATTGATTCAACGATCCCATTTTATTTCTCCCATTATCCCGTCATTAATGCCATTTTCCTAAAAGCTTGCGCCAATGCCAAAATTTCCTCACAATTGGAGTCTTCCAATAACATGTCAGCACATTCGCGAAGGATATTTCCATCGGCAAAACTCCAATGTGCCCCCTTCAAAATCGATTGGGTAAAAATGATAAATGCCGCATTCGCTTTGTCTTTTTTGGAAATCATAACTTTTTCCGTTTTTCCTTAATAATTTGATAATGAAAGGTGTGTTTTTACACCAAAGGACTGAGGCGGCTTACTGCTATAAATTGCTTTATGCAGGGCATCCCTTTTTCTCACCATCTCTCACAGTCTACGGCAAATTAACGCCAATTGATTTTTATAATGAGAGCATCAATCGACCCATGCCATAGACAGGCGGTCCACTCTTATGATGGCTACTTCTAAGCCTACTACCTTCCTTTATCAAAATTTATTTGTTATAGATAAACCTTCTTTGTTTTTACATTAATTTCAAAACCCTCACAAAAAAGGAAGTTTTGCAACGTATCAAGTTGCCATTGCCTTCCGCGCGAATTCAAGTTCACATATCCCAATACCCTTGAAAGATCATTAATCCCCTTGTCAAGCGCATCAAGCACCACATCGGAAACTTCCTTGGCTTCATTTTTTGAAAGTAGCATGGTTTTTCTTTCCCTGTTTCGATTTGATGACCAATCATACCACGGGGCATATCTTTGTCAATATTTATTTTATTGAGGGTTTATTGATTTGCCGCTTTCTTCCAGCAATACTCTTATATAGTTCGTGCTCTAATTTATATCGAATTGCTCTTTTATATCTTCCTTTATTTTTATTTCTATTTTTAAAAAGTTATTGATAAAGCGGCTCTCTTATATTGTTTTCTTATTTTCCCGCTTCTTAATTTCGTTCAAAAGCCGGTGCTCTAGCTTCTTCAAATCTGAAAGCTTCATCGGCGCCAAATTCAAAAATGATTGTCTATCAATTGTAAGAAAATGAATAGACCCGCTATGTTTCATTGAATTTTGCTTCATTTATGAATTCTCCTTATTTATGAATTTTCCCTTTATAGATAAAACTTCTTCGTATGCACACAAACCCCTCCATGAAAAGGAAGTTTTGCAAAGTATCCAACTGCCATTGCCTTCCACGCGAATTCAAATTTACATATCCCAATACCCTGACAAGATCATTAATCCCCCTGTCGAGGGCGTCAAGCACGATATCCGAAACTTCCTTGGCTTCAATTTTCGTTAGCATTTTATTATCCTTCGCTATGTTCCTCGACTTGATGACCAATCATACCACGGGCGATAAAGATGTCAATATTTATTTTATTGGATGGTTTATTGATTTGCCTTATTCTTCTTATTTGCCTTCTTCAAAGCATCATTCAAGGCATCCGCAAACCCCTCATTATACCCCCTAAAATCATCTGAGTCTCGGGGATATGGATTCATAGGCAAAAGGGAATCCTTGCAATCAGTATACCCAAGGCATATGGAATAAAAGTTATCTTCTTTTTCAGGGGATAAAGCAAATGGAATTTGTTTTGGCGCTTTGAAATCCTTAATATTATCCGCCTTCTTTTGAGTTTCCCCCGCCAAATACTTTTTAATAATTTTCTTGGGATTCGGATGATTGGGCTTTTCAGAAATTTTCGGCTTCTCGCACATATTTTTAAATAATTCCATATCAAAATTTGGGTCATCATCCAAAAATAATTTTCCGAATTTTTCGATCAACAATGAAAGGGGAACAAGTCCCCCAGCTTGGATATGCAATTTTCTGATTAATGAAATTGCCGAATCATATGCTTTTTTATTGAATTTTGGCATTATTCCCCAACGAAATGTTCAAGCCAAACTTCCTCTTTATCCCCGGAAATTTCCACGACTTCAAAATATGAATTTCTTGTTCTGGGATAACCGCTTTCCTCATAAACTCCAGAATTAATTCTCCATTTTTTCCCAATGAAAAATGATTTTATAAAATTTGCATCCCATCTGGATGAAGTTCCATCTGGATAATACGTAATAATCATTTTCTTTTTGCCCCGCATTGCCCGCAGTTATATTCATTTCCACAATGACACTTTGGAATCGGGGGCGCGTCAGGGACGGGGCGAGAAGACTCAGATGCAGGTTTAAATTGGTTGAAACATGCCTGTTGAAATTTTTCCCGCGAAAGATCCCCAAAAAATTCTAGGAATGTTAAATACGCGTAATTAGCAGCTTCTCTACCAATTGCTTTGTGGAAATGTTTTACCACCTTTACCGCTTTATCAAAATCTTCTTGATACATTTTTTTCACCCCTCAAAACATCGCATGCATTTCCTTTGATAAAATCCCAAATCAATGATTTTTGTTCCACCACATTCTGTGCACGTATTGATTTTTATTGGGTTTGCCGCAATTCCAGCTTTCTTTTTCGCCCCACAGCTTTCCAAAATTTCTAGTAAACTCTTTAATGAATGTCCATAAACGGGGGTTTGGGCATCAACACCCATGAACCGATCAAGAATTTTATAAGAAGCCGTTCTGGTTAAAGAAATTGGATTTTCATCATTTTGATATTCCAAATTAGAAATGAAATTTACGGTGTAAAGTGTGTGCGATGGACATTCATTAATATTTATTGATTGCCCATCTGGGGTTTCGCCACATACAATTATCACATATTCATTAGAAATTTCACATGCAAAAAGCTTTGACCCCGCAAAAAGATACTGGCTTTGATTAACCTTTTTTTGAAAAGAAAGAAAATCATATTCCCCCAATTTTTGAAGAAGTTCATCCTGCTGGGTCAAAGTTTCCATTTATTGATTTTCCTTATTTATTGATTTTCCCTACGGGAAAAATTTGGCTTTTTCTTGGAAAAAAAATTATCAACAACCGCTCGCTCATTTTCATTAAGGGTTTTCATGGCTTCCGCGCTTCCGCTTTCTTGCTCGGAAAACATGCCTTGTGAAATCTTGCGATATCAAATCGCGGGTTTGGATCGTTATTGAAAAACCGCAGGAACGAAAGATAAATTTGGTTAATGGTGAAAATGGTGAAACTTGCGTTTTTTCCATTTCCCAATTCATCAGCCATGTCTTTAATTACCTTGGCGGCATTTTCATAATCTTTTTTGCTTGCCATGATTTTAGCTCCCTTTATTATTTAAAGACAAATAGCCTTTTTTGCAATTTCATTGTGGGAAACTGTAAAGTGCCCATTAGCATCTTTTGCCCACACCTCGTGTGGAAGATTATCCCTTTCAGAAATTTCATCCAATTCAATCCAAGCGCTGTCATCGTTATCATAAATAAAACACTTCGCATCCGGATCACATTTTGCCAGCTTTTCCATCAATTCTTTGACTGTCATTGGATTTCTTTCCGCCCCGTCCCTCACCTTATGAAACAATCATATCATTGGCTTGCGGATTGTCAATATTTATTTTTTGTGGGATTTAATGAATTGCCGATTATTTAATCGCCCCAAAAACCAATAGATATTTCACAAATAAAATACCCGCAACCGCCCCTGCCATTATAATGATTTTATTTCTCATTTTATAAATTCAACATTCATTTCTGAATGAAATGATACTTCCGCAGCTTCATCCATTAACGGGCACCACCCCGGCATGATTATCTTAATTTCATCCGAATCAAACGAATTTTCATCCAAATCCAAATTATTGCTGGGGTTGGGAAATAGACAAGCTGCGGGATTAACCCTCATAATTAATTTACATGAACTGCCATATTCACTATCCTCATTTTTAAATGGACAATCCGCACAATTTGTTACTTTGATTTTCATATTTTTATTCCTTAATTTCCAACTCCAAAGTGATTGAATTTTTTCGCAATGGGCACCAATCGGGGATTGGTTCAATTTTTAATGCAGCCCAATCCATTGCCAAAAACTTAAATTCCGGCTCATTACTGCTTTTTTCAAGTTCCTCCATAAGATTACAAGAAATACCATTTTTAGCACACCCATTGGCACATGGGCATCCTGCACAATTATTGATTTTCATTTCTCTTCCTTTCCCGCAAACCCCATGATTTGATCCCCGCCCGCTCCCCCGTGACTTGGGGAACTGCCGGGTCCCGACCACCTGTCGTGTGAATTCGCATGAAACCCCCTGCGCGCGGTTTCCTTTGCGCGTTCCCTCATGCGCAGCCCATAACTTTCCAATTCCCCCTTGATGACTTGCACCGGCACCTTCAACCGATAATTCAAAACCTGAAGATCCTCATGGGTATAATAACCAGTTTCATTATCCTCAATGAATGCCTCTACATCTGTATATTCCGGTAACCGCGCGGCTTTACGAATTTGTTCAGGATTCATGATAGGAATATACCACGGGGTTGGGGATTGTCAAGGATGGAATTATTTAAAGAAATGGAATGAAATTTAATGATATGCCGCATTAAAGTCTAACGATTTTCTTTCCCGGCGGAACACGCTTTCTTGTTTTCGGCATATTGCCGGTTGGCGCGCTTTCATGCCCATCCAAATCTAAGATTTCGGATGGGTTATAAACTTCTTGCCACATCTCCCCCGGAGTTTTCGCCAAATTATTAAATGAAACTACAATGGCTTCCGGATCACACGCCGCTAGATAAAAAATTAATTCATTTACTGTCATTGCTTCTTCTTATTGAAATTATAATTTTTTAAAGAAAAGGAAGCCGGAATTTGGAATTTATAATAAATCCTTATTCCGATCAATGAAGGGTTACATTTCCCTTATTATCAAAAATGATCTCCGCAAGAGAACGCGCCCGCGCAGAATCAAGAGGGGAGTCAACATCCACCCCCGCATCCATAAGCGCTTGTTTGCAAAAATCGGCGAACGCCACATTGTCAAAATTTTCATTCAATGAATTAAGCATCAAACTAAGGAATCCATATTCCCGCTTGATTGCGTGCATGGGGTTTTCCCCACGCGCTTGTGCCTCTTTCGCAATTACCACAAGAAGAAATACCCCGTGCCCAACATTTTCCGCCTCAATTAAAATTGATTCGTTCATTGGCTTTTCCTTTATTGAAAATCATTCTTTTTGTAATTGCGAATATGTTTTCTTATTGCATTATCACTAATGCCAAGCTCTTTTCCAAGAGCAACATAAGATGTCGTTTCTAACTTTTTAAGTAAAACTTCTATTGGGAGCCAAATTATTTTATATTTTCGATTTTGTAATTGAAGTTCTTTTCTATGTTTGGCATAACACTGACAGCAATGTTCCCTATTTTTATCTTTTAAGATTTTGCCACATATTTTACACAAGGTTGGCAACTTAGGTTGTGGAATAAATTCCGATTTGCCAGTGGTTGATTTGTTTTTTGTTTTATTTTTAGAACCATACGTGTCTGTTTGTGAATGGCAATTTGGGCATAACAATCTTAGGTTTTCTAATCTGTGATCAAAATGGTCTCCATTAATATGGTCTACATGAAGCGTTAGATGTGCGCCCTGCCATTCATTTTCTAAACCACATTTAGAACATTTTTCTTTTAACAGACCCTCAGAAAGTAATCTTTTTCTAAAGTTACTATTTAAAGCTCTTGTGCTGTTAGGAACCAATACTTCTAACAATGGTATTTTTTTACACCAATGATGGGTTTTCCCTTTTAGATGTGCCTGTCCAGTGAAATGGGATAAATCTATATTTAATCTATCTACCCTTAGTTTGAAAAATTTATATGAGCCGCCGAATGGAGCCACCCCCAATCTAAGGAGCGTTTCTCTAATTGAAAAACTTATTTTAACCGCCTCAGTAAACACTTCGTCTGAAAATTTGTATTTAGTCATACATAGGATATGAGCATATTCATATGTATGAGGGTGCAAATTGATTATTATTTTGTAGCACCTAGGGGGGTCGAACCCCTACGCCCATAAGGGCACTTGATTTTAAATCAAGCTCGGCTGCCAGTTACGACAAGGTGCCATATCTTATTATTCCACAATGCGGCTTGTCAATAAAAACTCCTTTTATAATTTATTGAAAAGCCGCAAGCCGCCCCGCTTCCCCTTTACCCGCCCATGTCCACCTCCGCGAGCGCACTCCCATCAACCAAAATTGCATCCAGGGCATCAACAATAACATCGCCCCTGCGGCAAACTTTGCACAACACCGTGTTGTGGACCTGATCATGAACCAAAATATCAATACAATAGGGGGTTCCCTCAAGGTCAACCCACACCTGGGTTCCAATCGGAAAATCGCTGATAGCGCGGCAGACATTGCCACGACTGTGGGGGGACGTTTCAATTCGGGTTGATTTTAAAATCTTCATTTCTTTTCTTCCTTATTACCTTTTAATGTCAATTCCGCACATTTCCGCAAGGTCATGATATGAAAATGCGGGGCTTTCGGGGGGAGCATTGCTAGCAGCTTCTACTACTCTCATAATCCCCCGCATACCCTTGTATGCATCCGTGGAGGGCTGTCTGTAAGGGGAGCGGGGCGGCATCACCGGCTCAGCCCCTAACCCATCATTGTCAATGAAATCGTGGCAAGCATCTTCCACAGATTCAGCTTCGACGGCATATTGAACGTAATGGGTTTCAGCAACAGTGAGAATAAACGTCTTCATTGGGAACCTTATTTCAGTTAGCAATGTATCACGCCCCGACGGGCTGTCAATAAAAATCCACCCCCGCCATTTTATTGAATATCTGTTTCCGCCACTTCCAACGACGCCAGGGGTACCGCCACCTTCACCCCATATACATTACAATTAACATGCGGGATATCCGTGTAAATGTCCACGGGCGGGTGCCCTTGTTCCCCATACGGAATTGCACGGGGAATCATTCTTACTGATACCGTTTCCTCTTGCCCCGTGGGGAATCTTACCCGAACTTTTTGCCCAGCACGAAAATTGATTTCGTGAGATTTACTGATAAAGCCGTCTTTATCAATTGATTTTCCCTTGGGGCAAATGATAATTCGCCCATAATAATTTCCAGTTTCAAGGGCAACGAACCTGTCTGTTTGTTTGCGCGTTTTCATGATTTTTCCTTTTCCTCAAATCCGTTTTCCCAAACATCCAAGGGAAAATTTAATTCCGTTTGGGTGCTTGGGAAAATGGGCATGCGGGGAAGCGGAATTTATAGTAAACGCCGCTTCCCCAAAATGCATGGTGATATTACTTATTTACTTAACGGAAACTACGAGCCCGTCAATCAAAACAACCGAAGCATACCACTTATGTAGTTGCGGGAAATGTGGACCCTCGACACAGCAGCTACCGTTCAAAGGCGGGGCGCCGAAGGGTCCTGGGTTGAAGACACGGATCTTCTGTCCAGAAGACACCGCTTCTTTCAGTTCCTTCTTGGTCTTGAAATTTCGACTTGTATACATTGGATTCCTTTTTTACGGGTTTACTATAAATTCCGCTTTTCCAAAAAAGTGGGTCAGGGGCGCGCCCCGCTTGGGCTAGCCCCCAACCGCAATTTCTTTTTACCAGTTCGCGTCAATATCCGTCAGGACGATCCCAGTGGGTGCGGGCACCGCCGCCGCCACCTCGCTCAAGTCGTAATATCCCACACCCATGAGGCGGGATGCGACCTGCTCAAGTGCCGTCATATGGCGGGTGGGCTTGGCGCCCACATATTCCTTGATGTCCCCCCAGATCGAAACCAGGGCACCTTCGATGCTAGGGGCACCCTGGTCGGTCATCATGACCTTGAGGGCGTCACCATGGCGCAGGATCGTATAACGGGCTGCGGTCAACGATTCCGCCGTCCTGGTGCCCTTGTTGGCGGCATCCAGCACGACCGGCGCCGCCGCCGGATCAGCGACCCCTCCCGGCTTCCCAGCGTACTGGGTGTGGAGCTTCTCGACCATGAAGGTCATCTGATAGACGCCACCTTCGGGCAGGTCGCCCAAGAAGGAAAACGTCGCAGCCTTGCCCTTGCCACGGGCACCGGGGGTGTAGAGCCCCAGCCCCTTGGCATGTAGTTCCGTGAAAAGCGCTGTGACTTCTTCGCGCTGGTAACCAGCCTTGACCATGTCGGGCATCCGCATGGTGTCGGCGACCGCAAAGTTTACAACCTTCGCCTTGAGGGTGGACGTTGAGGACGCGGGCGAGACGCTGGCGGTATTGATCGTGGTCATTGGAAACTCCGTTGAATGTTTGGGTTTTGAAGCTTTTGTTTTTTGTTTCCTGCTTACCAAGTGATTATCTCACTGATTAGCGGCTTGTCAATAAGTTTCTTCTTCGTTGCCGCCGCTTTCTTTTTGCTTCTCCATCTAACCAAAAACTTTGGGGCGCTTTCCAATTCAGTGGTACGCCTTACGCGAGCTTAAGGATTCGGCGGCGATAACGCCTTCACACCGGCTCCCCAGGTTGGCGGCGATAACGCCCACACCAACCCTTTGCGCTGCTCGCGCTTACCAGGGGACTTTCTCGCCGTCCCATATGGCATATCCGGTTTTAGGATAATGGATCCAGGACTTCCTGTCCATTCCGCCCGGCAACCGTGCGGGGATCACCCGCGTCAATTAAGCTCCCATATGCTTTCTCCTTGCGTTTCTTCTTAGGTTCTTCTTCGACCTGATAAAACCATCCTACCACCGATTCGCGGCTCGTCAATAAAAATCGTTATCGACCAAGCCGCTTTTTTATTCTCGGACCCCACCACGTTGGGGCTTGTTCCCCTTGTCCCGCCTCTTCCCGTTCTCACGATACTTGCGGGGTTCTTGCCCCGGTTCCGGACGCCCCTCGTGATCGTCGGGCTCCAACCCGGCGAAGAATACATCCTGGAACAACTCTTGCTTGCCGCGCATGGCGGCTGAATGA
>Ga0182027_10003010_pt1 | contig 27000 bp, 25 predicted proteins | sample 712E1DmetaG_FD_121300 | JGI IMG/M metagenome (GOLD analysis project Ga0182027, IMG submission 121300) | Permafrost microbial communities from Stordalen Mire, Sweden - 712E1D metaG (Illumina Assembly) | ecosystem: Environmental > Terrestrial > Soil > Wetlands > Permafrost | place: Sweden...
ATACCCAAATGATCTATCCGTCGTGTCTCATAGTGTTCCATCCCTCAAGCTTACCAAATAATTCCCCCCTCCTGCCTTTTTTAGGTGCGGAATGTGGGATTCAGGGCAAACCAGCAGTTCATTCGTAAAAGGAAAAAGTCAGAGTGCGCCTGATAATTCTTGAAGTTTTGTAGATAATTATAAAACAAATGTGCTGGATTTGAAATGGAATATTGATAGTTTAAGTCGGAATAGAACGCGGACGACACGGATTTCGAGGATTCGCACGGATAGAGCAAATCAAAATGTCCCGAAGGTGGTGGCAGGCGAGGATGATTGCACATCAAACCTTCGGGATGTATATTCCATAGCGACTGAAGTCGCAACTACGTTTCCTAAGAAATTTTACGGGCTTCCATATAGAAGCGTTTCTCGCGGGCCTCACCCATCGAAAAGGTCTTTCGCGGCAAGGCGCCATCGAGGATGACCGTCTTGAACAGATCGGCTTTGCTCATGGTGGGCAAATAAAAACCGGCGTTGCCCGGCTGGCTGCCCAACCTGACCACTACATCGCGGCCATGCACATAATCAATTTTTTCCGCGCCGCCATCCTTCATGAACGGATCAAGGAAGGATTGGATGGTTCCGACGGGCAGGTTGGATGACGGATGCGCGATCTCAATCAGGCCAAAACCCTTCCCGCCCCCGACCAGGCCAATTATCTGATGCGAATCATACGCCTTATCCACAGCCTTGACCATGTCATCGCCATTTGCAACCGGTGTGTATTTGAAATTTGCGCCAAAGGATGATTGAAGAGCAGATAATAAATCCTTCCTTAGGTTGAACAATACACGATGGATAGGCTCGAACTCCAAACCGTCGTCATGGACATTTTCGATTTCAACCAGGGCATAACGAGCGGGGTGATCCATGCCGACCTGGGGCTTGATCTTTTCCCAGATGGCTTTGGCAGTAGCCAGCGAGTGATTGCCATCGCCCATGGCAAATAACAGAACAGGCTTATCCCTGCCTATTCCATACTTCGCGGCAAAGGTTTCAGGCTTGGCAAGCCCACGCAGGGCTTCGATAACTTTATTCTCAAATTCTGCATCAACTGCATACCCTGCCAGATGTCCGCTATCGAGCATCAAATCGAAATCGTAAAGTTTTTCAAGGTTGGATTTCGAGGCGTGCAACGGTTCAATCACAGTCCGTTCCGGATCGTCTATCAGCACAAGGATATGCGGCAACTCCAGCGCCGCGCCCTCACGGATCTTCATGCGCGGAGGCAGGCGTTCGACGATGGTGCCCTCGGTGGCACGGATGAGACTGGAAGAACTTTTGGTGTAATCGTAGCGTTCGAGATCAAGCGCAAGCAGAAGACCCTTGCGCATTTTACCGGCCACGGTGCGCTCAACATAAATGAGGCCATCATGCGGCTGAAGTATTCCGACGCCCAGATATCTGCGCATCGCCGATTGGATATTTTTAATGCGTTCAGCCGAGGCGGGTTTTTCAAGATAGACTTCGGGAAACGTCAAATTCAACGTGGACGGCGCGTCACCCACGATCTTCTCGACCTGATGCCAATATTCCGGCTCAGAGGTGAATTGATCGCAGGCAATAACAGCCCATTTCTTCAAGTCCACGCCGGGTTTGGGCAAATAGACGGTTGGAATCTGAATGCCAATATCAGGGATGATTTTCATGATGGATTCTGTTTACGAAATGTCATTGCGAGCGAAGCGAAGCAATCCCCTGTGAGAGGAGATTGCTTCGTCGGGTTTCGACCCTGAACCCTGAAGAACACAGGGCAGGCGGGCGCAGGGCGTTACGGCGGAAGAACACCGCCTACTCAACCATCCTCCAATGACATCAAATCATTTCTTCGCAAAGGCGATCAGTTTCTCGGCAACTTCGGCACCGACACGGCCTTGCGCTTCCCGGGTGGCTGCACCGATATGGGGCGAACCGATCACGTTGGGCAGTTTGACCAGCTTCCAATCCGTGGGCGGCTCTTCAGCATAAACATCCAGCGCCGCGCCGGCGACCTTGCCGCTAACAAGAGCATCATGCAACGCAGATTCATCAATGATGCCGCCGCGGGCACAGTTGACGATCCGCACGCTGTTCTTCATTTTGGCAATTTGGTCCCTGCCGATCATATTGGCAGACTCTTTGGTCTTCGGCAGGTGCAGGCTGATGTAATCGGCCTGGGATAACAACTCATCGAGCGCGACCATCTTGACGCCGTCCAAGGCTTTGACATAAGGATCATAGGCAACCACGGTCATGCCCAAAGCCCCGGCGCGCCTGGCGACCTCCCTGCCAATATTGCCCACGCCGATCAAGCCAAGGGTCTTGCCGCCGATCTCATCCCCTTCGAAATTCTTCTTTTCCCATTTTTCGGATTTCATGGAAGCGGAAGCCTGGTAGATGGAGCGGGCCAATGCAAATATGTAACCAACGGTCAATTCGGCCACCGAAGCGGAACTCGCCATTGGCGTGTTCATGACGGTGATGCCCTTGGATTTGGCGTAATCGGCATCAATGGTATCGAGACCGACACCGCCGCGCACGATCACTTTCAGATTCGGGCAAACATCGATCAACGGCTGGCGCACTTTGGTGCGTGAACGAACGACCATGCCATCGTAGGCAGGCAAAACCTTCATCAGGTCCTCGGGTGTGATGTCATCGCGCACATCCACGGTGAGGCCGCCCGCGCGCATCTGGTCAATGGCTTCCTTTTCGGTTTTATCGCAAACCAAGATCTTCATGTAATTCTCCTTGTTGGATTTATTTGTCTGTGCGAGACACCGCAGAGGTCGAGACAATCGTTCGTAACATATGGCAGGAGATTGCCGCGCTTGATCTCGATACGGCGGAAGAACACCGCCTACTCGATCTGCGCTCGCAATGACAGGAGGTTATCGGAGATTGCCACACTGAGAGAACACAGTGCTTCGGCGCCGCCTGGTTTCGATACTCTCGCTGCGCTCGCTACTCAACCAGCGGCTCTCGCAAAAAGACAACTTCGAGAAGAACTTCGCCTTCGGCGTGCTCCGCGATCGCAATGACATCTTAAACTACTCTTAACGGAATCATTCTAACCACCGGAAAATGGTTTGTCAACGACGGAAATCAGTAGGGTTATATGCCTATTGTTCTTGGGTTTTGTCAGACAACCAGATATAATACAATGAAATCAAAATTTCTGCGCTCTCCGCGCATGTCCAAACAAATAAAGGAGTAAAGCTCATGTCTGATCCGAAGCGCGTCTATAACTTCAACCCGGGGCCGGCTGCCCTGCCGCTGGAAGTACTGCAACAAGCCCAAGCCGAGATGACCGATTACAAAGGCACCGGCATGTCGGTGATGGAAATCAGCCATCGTTCGAAAGAGTTCGAGAGCATCATCCAAACCGCCGAAGCGGATTTGCGTGAACTGCTCGGCATCCCTGCCAATTATAAGGTGCTGTTCCTGCAAGGCGGCGCGTCCCTTCAATTCGCGATGCTGCCGATGAACCTGCGCACCAGCGGTTCCGCCGATTACATCGTAACCGGCACGTGGAGCAAGACCGCCTTCAAGGAAGCGCAAAAACTGGGCGCGACGCACGCGGCGGCCAACACCGAGGCGGATGGATTCAAGAGTCTGCCGGCCAAACTCGATCTCGATCCGAAGGCCGCCTACCTGCACTTCACATCCAATGAAACGATCCACGGCGTGGAATTCTTCAAAGAGCCATTACCGCCCGCCGGAGTCCCGCTGGTATGCGATGCATCATCGGATTTTATCAGCCATCCGATCGACGTTTCCAAATATGCCCTGATCTACGCCGGTGCGCAGAAGAATGCCGGACCATCGGGCGTGGTGATGGTGATCGCGCGCGACGATATGCTCGAGCGAACGCCCGCCAACCTGCCGGTGATGCTGGATTACAAAGCCCTAGCCGCCAGCGGATCATTGCACAACACGCCGCCCTGCTATTCGATCTATATCACGGGTTTGGTTTTGAAATGGGTGAAGTCGCTCGGCGGATTGACCGCGATCGAGAAGCGCAATCACGCAAAAGCGGACCTGGTTTACAAAGCGATTGATGAGAGCGGCGGTTTCTACCGCGGACACGCCCAACCCGAGGCGCGCTCGATCATGAACATTCCGTTCCGGCTGCCCTCTGAAGAACTGGAAGAGGCTTTCGCCAAGGAATCCAAGAGCCACGATTTGATCGGTCTCAAAGGTCATCGCTCGGTGGGTGGGATGCGCGCTTCGCTGTATAACGCGCTGGATGTGAAAGCGGCGGAAGAACTAACGAAGTTCATGCGTGAGTTCCAGAAGAAGCACAGATAATTTTTATCCACAGATTTCACGGATTACGCAGATTGTTATAGACTTCGGAAGTCTTGGAGACTTCCGAAGTCTTTTTAATCATTGTGAACTAACTAAAAATTACTTCTCTATCTGAAACTGCCCCTTTTTGCATAAAACCAACAAAGCCCCATATTATCGTGTCAATAATCTTATTATCTGTATACTCCTGAGCGAGACCAAACTTTAAGCGGAATTGCTCTATGGAGTAATCCATTAATCTATGTTGTAGTATCCGCTCATACTCTTCTATCAGGAAATTATATGCTTTCATGTGCCGATCAAGCTTATCGCTGCAAGATTCATTGGTAGGACCTATCTGGAAAAAATAGAAAGCTGCCACCCTGCTGTCATAGATGGGTAATTTATGATCAATCATATGCACAAGCTTAGTTGAAAATGAAAACTGAAGAGAGGGTAAGCCATCGTCATGAGCGGGAATTTCATATAGCCTTTGAACAACACTCTTGACAGTCATATTCTCATCTTGCTTGGATTTTTCAAGCAAATCAAAATAAGCAGCACAAAATTTATCGTTCAACCGAGCCGCATTTAGTTGCCAATATTTTCTGTATTCACGCTGAAAGTCAAGGTCAGCAGATACGTTAGTATCATTGAATCTACAGATGAGATTTACGTATGGCTTGACATCTTTATCGCGATCAAGACACTGAAGCACCTTATCAATATTGTTATTAATCAGATTATACATTTTGACCTCCGCACCACATTGGATTTTAGGATTATACGCTCGGTTATCTTCAAGCACCAGACTCCATTACATCCAACTTACAAAACCAAGGCGACAAAAAGAACTGGTTATAATTGCGGCATGAGTTTTTTCTTCCCCGAAGACAACCTGCAACGTATGACACCCGAAGAGACGCGGATCACGTCACTGACCGCCGAACCATATCCCGACGGCGAACGGGTAAGGGTGGATATCGAGATGACACCGTTCCAAACGCGGCCGTATATCGAAGTGCTGCTGACCGATGCGGAGGGCGAGGAGATCGCGACCGCCAGCATCGTCGAACCGATGGGATGGAAGCTGGAATTCACGATGCACCTGCGCGGCGCAAAGGGGAGCCCGTTCAAGATCGAAGCCAAATTATTTTATCCGGATGGGCCGCAGGCCGCACCTGTGTTATACACTTTCAATGTTCCCTCCGCGAATTGATGATGAATGGCATATTCCCATAAATCCAAATTCATAAATTCATGTCATTGCGAGGGTGTTTTTCCCGAAGCAATCTCCTCTTCCAAGTTGGAGGTTACCGCGCCGAGAGGACACCGCCTCGCAATGACATGGTCCAAAGCGGTTAGCGATCAGCGATCAGCGGTCAGCCTAATAATAACAACCAAGAGCAGTATCAGCTTGCTCTTGATCGCCGTTTTCATGGGTTTGACTTTGATCGGCTGTGCGCCGCAAGCCACCTCAGAACCCACGGCAATGCTCATAGAGGACACGTCCACGCCATCGGCGACACCGATCCCCATCAAACCCAGCGATGTGATGATCCTATCCATTGAGGAAAATGGCTACGCGCATCTCTTCGCCTATGTGCCAGGCAAATTGACGCTGACGCGGCTGACCTGGGGGGAATGGAGCGACACGCAGCCCGCACTGAGTCCGGATGGAAAACGGATCGCATTCGCATCCAACCGCAACGGGTTTTGGAATTTATATACATTGGAGATCCAAAGCGGGAAGGTTGTACAACTTACCGACAATCCAACCTACAATTCCGCACCAACGTGGTCGCCCGACCTGGCATGGCTGGCTTATGAGACATTCCAGAACGGCAATTTGCAAATCGCATTGTTATCGCTGAACCACTCCGACCAAAAACCGATCATCTTAACGGACGATGCCTCAACAAGTCACTCACCGGCCTGGGCGCCGAACGGACGACAGATCGCCTTCATCTCGAACCGGACAGGCAACGATGATGTGTGGCTGGCCGACCTCGATAAAAGTGGGACGGATCGATTCAGCGAGATCAGCCAAACGCCGCAAATCGCAGAGAGCCATCCCGTTTGGAATCCGAACGGGACACAACTGGCATGGGCCGGCTCTGCCACGCAAAACACGGATAACAGCGGGATTTATGTTTGGGATTCGACCCAGCCCAATCGCCCCGCCAAATGGGTTGGTGACGGTGACTGGCCGGCCTGGAACAAGGGCGGGGACGAAATTGTGGCGGCGGTGACCGGCGCGAACCAGCAACTGATCACTGCCTATACAACACAAGGAAATCCCCTGCTCCTACCGGCGCCACTGCCTGGAACCTTGCACGGCCTCATCTGGCCGAACATCCCGCTGTCCAATCCCCTGCCGGATGCCTACCAGCAAGCCTCGGCACAAACCCCTCAAGCCCTATGGGAGCCGGTCATATCGGCGGTGACCGGTGTTCCCTCGCAACGATGGTACCTGGTACCTCTTCCCAGCGTGCAAGCACCCTATCCGCAACTGCATGAACTCGTGAACGAATCCTTCGAAGCACTACGCCAGCGCGTGGTCAAGGATGCGGGATGGGACGCGCTGGCCAGCCTCGAGAACGCCTACGTGCCGCTAACGACCGCCCTCGATCCCGGTCTCGGTAATGACTGGCTTTACACGGGGAGGGCTTTCGCATTGAATTCCTTGATGATCAATGCCGGGTGGATGGCCGTGAACCGCGAAGACGTGGGTTCGCAAACTTATTGGAGGCTGTACATCCGCGCACAGAAACAAGACGGCAGTGAGGGACAACCCATTCAAAACCCACCCTGGGACCTAAACGCACGCTACAACCTCGACCCCATCATTTATGAGGCGGGTGGAGAATACGGCTCGGTGCCCCCAGGCTATTGGATAGATTTTACGGCCCTGGCCCAAGCGTATGGATGGGAACGTTTGCCGGCACTACCCAACTGGCGCAATTATTATGCAGGCGCGCGCTTCACCGAATTCGCGTTAACCAGCGGACTGGATTGGTATTCAGCGATGCTGGAGCTGTATCCGTCCGAAGCGCTTTACACAGCAACGCCCATTCTGCCGCCAACACTGACCCCCTCGATCACACCCATACCGAGCAGAACACCCGGGCCAACGAATACGCCGCGCGTGACTCCCACTCCCCCAGCGACATCCACGCCGCTTCCACCAACGAACACGCCGCCACCTACATCCACACCGCCGACGGTTGTTCCATGACCAAGCAACAACTTGATTCTGAGGAGTTTCCACGTGTAACCAGGCATTCACCGATCAACAGGAGATTGCTTCGTCGCGGGGTTTCGATACGGTCGGGAAGAACACCCGTCCTACTCAACCACCGACGCCCTCGCAATGACATACTGATATTGTTATTTGCTTTTTTGCTGAGCGCCTGTTCAATGAATATTGGGATCAGTGCAACGCAAACACCCGTCATCCAAACGGATAATTCAGCGAGCCAGGTTCTGAATGACGGAGCGACACCCACTTTAGGCCCCTTCCAATTCTATCTACCGACACCCGGCGCGGCGCCGGTCTCAGGTTGGCGTCCGCCCTTGTATCCAATCCCGTGGGCAGTCTCACCCTATGACCACTTTTACTTCGCGCGTCCGATCGCGGCGGACCAGGTCAATTGGCCGCTTGCCGATTATCGTTACGGAGGAATATTTACACCGCCCTTTGTCCATACCGGCGTGGATATTGATGCTCCCTATGGCACACCCATTTTAGCGGCGGGGCCAGGCACCATCGTTTGGGCCAATTGGGGATTGCTGACAGAGTCCCCCGGCAATCATGACGATCCCTACGGACAAGCGGTGGTGATCCGCATGGATTTCGGCTTCGATGACCAGCAACTTTATACGGTCTACGCACACATGAGCAAGATCATCGCCATCGTCGGCCAGCATGTGAAAACCGGCGATGTGATCGGACAGGTCGGTTCAACGGGACACACGACCGGCCCACATGTTCACTTCGAAGTGCGGCTTGGATACAATTCCTTCTATGATACCTATAATCCCGAGTTATGGATGGCGCCGCCACAAGGCTGGGGAGTGCTGGTCGGCAATATCAGCGACGACACCGGCATGACCCTCCAGCAATTGGAAGTGTATGTCACCAACACGGTGACGAACGATTCCCATATGGTCAAAACCTATGGGCCGGGACCGGTCAACCACGACCCGTATTATGATGAGAACCTGGTCTTGAGCGACTTGCCCGCCGGACTTTACAAGGTCAACTTCAACTATGAAGGCAAGGAGGTGCAGGATTGGATACGTATCTATCCCGGACAGGTCACGTACTTTACCTATCGAGGCATGCCCGGATTTAATTTGGCGCCCCCGCCCGCACCGACGAAGTATATCTTGCCCATCACGCCGCCGCCCTTACCAACCCCTTGAAAGCAGGCATGATTTACCACCAAGTCACGAAGACACGAAGAAGAATCCCCAGTGGCTTTGAGTCTTTGTGACCTGGTGGTTTGCCATTCAATGCAGACATTTTCATCCCCTTGACGCACTGAACATATGTGCTATACTGTGTTTATAATCAATTTGACTTGAACACTTGTATTTGGAGAAAAAAACATGTCCCCACGCAAATCATCTGCTGCAAAGAGCGAAGAAGCCGCCGCCCCTCAAGTAAACAGTGCCAAACGCGCGGTGCTGGATAAAGCCGTCGGCGATATTCTTAAACGGTACGGTGAAGGTTCCATCATGAAACTGGGCGAGGCGCAAAGCATGTTGAACGTGGAGGCCATCTCAACCGGTTCGCTTTCGCTGGATATTGCCCTCGGCGTTGGCGGCGTCCCACGCGGTCGGATCACGGAAATCTTCGGACCCGAATCTTCCGGCAAGACCACCATTTGCCAGCACATCGTGGCGGAGGCACAGCGCCACGGCGGCACGGCGGCTTTCATTGACATGGAACATGCGCTCGACCCCGGTTATGCGGCCAAGTGCGGCGTGGATATTGACAACTTATTGGTCTCACAACCCGATACCGGCGAGCAGGCGCTTGAGATCACCGAAACACTGGTGCGCTCCGGCGCGGTGGATGTGGTCGTGATCGATTCAGTCGCGGCGCTCGTGCCGCGCGCAGAGATCGAAGGTGATATGGGCGACCCGACCATGGGCGTACATGCACGCTTGATGTCGCAGGCACTGCGCAAGCTTTCGGGCGCTATTAATCAAACCAAGACCACGGTAGTTTTTACCAACCAGCTGCGCCAGAAGATCGGCATAATGTTCGGGAATCCCGAAACCACGACAGGCGGGCAGGCATTAAAGTTCTATGCCTCCATTCGTCTCGATGTGCGGCGCATTCAAGCCATCAAAGTCGGCGCGGAGATCATCGGCAACCGCACGCGGGTCAAAGTCGTCAAGAATAAAGTTGCTCCGCCCTTCCGCACCGCCGAGTTCGATATCATGTACAACGAAGGCATTTCCAAATCCGGGGATGTGCTCGACCTGGCCACGCAATTCGAGATCGTCCAAAAGCGCGGCGCGTTCTTCTCGTACGGCGATGCGCGCCTCGGCCAGGGACGCGAGAATTCCAAAGAATATCTCCGCCAAAACCCCGGGCTGATGACTGAGATCGAAACCGTGATCCGTCAGAAGGCGTTGAGCGGCGAGGTGGCTTTACCGCTAGATATGGGCGTAGAAGGCGGCGATGAACCGGCGGCCGCGGCAGAAGAATAATCTACTCTTTAACCATCTGAAACAATTCCCCGTCAATCGTAACCAACCGGATGCAGACCCTGCGTCCGGTTGGTTTGATTAAATATTTAAGCTACTTGCGTTTCAAACCCTTAAGCACATTAAAGGCTTGATCTAATGTTCCGCCACAATCTTTTAACCACTCTGGAGGATTCTGAGGGAGAACCGTTATCCAAGCCGTATCGTGGCCGCCCAAGCCTGTATGTTGTCCCATATGTCCAATTACATATTTAAGAAGTATCCGTTTGCTCACGACCCAACAATGGGCATCAAAAGGCGAGATTCCTAAACAAATAGCATATTCATAATTTTGATCTCGTATTTGTTGGAATTTATAAACACCTGACTTCCACAAAGTTGAAAACTTTACCTCTATTCGATGCCCATTCAATAAAATATCGGCCTGAGAATCTGGGCTTTTATCAACAGATAAACCTTTTATTGCACACCATTGATAAACTAAATGCTTACCTAACTTACCCCTTGAGCCTGCAGGTAAATTCAACACCCAGTTAAAGGGGCTTTCTTTCCAAGCCGAATACTCTTTTTCTAAATCAGGTTTAATAAACACCGCGGCAGATGCGAGGAGATTAAAGTCAGAAGTAGTGACAGGAGTTGCAGCCATAAGTTCTCCAAAACAAAGTTGAATTTATTTTAACAACTTTTTCATAACAGCGTGAGCTTGATCTAAGGAACCACCATATTCTAAAAGCCATTCATGGGGTAAAGTTGGGTTAACACTCAGCCAATATTCAGAACCTTTTGTTCCCTTATGCTGAATAGTTACATGCGAAAGAATAGTCTTCCGATCAAAAACCCAGCAATGTGCATCAGACGGTGATATTCCTAAACAAACCAAAAAATCGTATCCAGTATCCCTAATCTGTTGAAATTTATAAATATGATTAGACCAAAGGGTCGAAAACTTAGTCGCGAAGCGATGACCATTAATTATTAAATTAGCATTTTTATCCTCGGCACGATCAACGGAAAAGCCTTTACTTGCACACCAAGTAGCAATCAGATGCCTACCCAATTTTCCTTTAGCGGGAGCCGATAAACTTAATATCCAAAACAATGAACTGTTTTCCCAACCATCTACAGCTGATACCAAGTCGCTCTGAATATAGGTGGCTGCGGAACTTAATAGTTGAAAATCGGCCCCAGTTTCTTTTTGCGGTATAAAGCGCTTATTCTTCTGGTATGGCTTAGGATCAAAACCTATCCACTGAATACTAGATGCTGCCGAAAATCTTCGCGCCATTGTCTCAAGCGCCTCAGCATTGTTATCAATCAAAATAAATTTCCGTCCAAGTTGCAAGCAACTATCACCCACAGTGCCACTTCCAGCGAAAAAATCCAAGACTGTATCACCTGGATGCGAGGATGCTTGAATAATGCGATTTATTACCCCAAGTGGTTTTTGAGTGGGATAACCGGTTCGTTCTTTGCTGTTCGTTCCAACGATGGTATGCCACCAAGTGTCCGTGGGTAATTTTCCGCGTTTTTCTTTTTCTGGACCGACTAAACCGGGCGCCATATAAGGTTCTCGATCAATTGCGTAGGCATTAAATATATAATTACTTGAATTCTTAACGTACAACAATATATTATCGTGTTTAGTTGGCCATTTTGATTTCGATTTTGCCCCATAATCATATGCCCAAATAATTTCATTTAAGAAACTTTCACGTCCAAAAATATCATCAAGCAGTAATTTACAATAATGTACCTCCCTATAGTCTATATGGAAATATAAACTTCCATGCGAAGCCAACACCCTATAAGCTTGCTCGAGGCGAGGCCGAAGAAAATCTTTGATATATCCATCCCCATAAGAATCTAAATATCTTTTAGTGCCCAAAGAAACAGTGTGATATTTTTTTCCTTGAAACCCTATCCTATCACCATTCGCCAACTCCACTGTCTTAATTCGTGTATGCTTTTGTTCCTTGCCAGTGTTAAATGGAGGATCAATATATATCAAATCAACCGATGTGTCGGGTAATTTCTTGAGTATTTCGAGATTATCGCCAAAATAAATTTGATTCATAAATCACGATTCCATGATAATAGAACTTAAGTTCTGCATATTGTATCCAATTATGCCTTCATTTGCAAATGTTTTGAAAACTAAATGCACCCTGACAAAACACGAAACGGCTAATTCGTATTTAATAGTGGATATTTACCGGGGTTCCGTGCCCGCTTTTATTGGAATAAGCATCCGCCGTATGCACAGGTGTGGCCCAGCAGAAAAGCCATTTGGCATCCGCCGTGCGCATATTGACACAGCCATGGCTCATGGGCGTGCCAAAGTTGTCATGCCAATAGGTGCCATGAAAGGCATGACCGCCATCCGTAAAATAACACGTCCAGGGAACACCGGCCAATATATAATCCGCCACTTCTGCATAGATATTGGCTTCGCCCATGTGTTCCGACGGCAACTTTTCAATGATGCTGAATGAACCGGTGGGAGTGCCGGTTGGAGCAGCGCCCGAAGACACGTTGGTTTGGAAAACAACCATATTGTATTCATAGGCGGTCAGCGTTTGCGTTGTCAGATTAACATCAATCCGTTTTTGATCCCAGGGAACGCCAGCGCTCAATGCGGTATAGTCGTCAGGTGGAACAAGCCGCATGTATGTGGCGGGGACATGATAATAGAAACTGGCAATATGATCCCAAATACGATACCACGGCTCGCCATCCGGGCCCGCAACGACGGCGTCAATCCAATGCGTTGACTGATAGTAAATCCGCCAGCCAAGCAACTGCCATCCATACGCTTTGGAGTTTCTCCACGGCTCGGCGAACGGAACAGCCACTTCAGCCAGCAAGCGCGTTCCATCCGGAATCGAAGGTATTGGCACGTTCAAAAGAGTCTTGACGGGCTGCAAGTGCGCACGCCAAACATATCCACCCCACACGCGATACCAGATGGGATTGACCTTGAATTTCGGATCATCAGAAGTCACCTCTTCATAGATATGCACCAGATCATCACGATGCCAAAAAGCGACCGGAGATTGATCCTGATCCGTTGGCTGGCTGTAAACTGCCACATCTTTGGTTGCCACGCGCACTATGTCACTGTCATCAAAACCAAGGGCGTTCGAAGCGAAGATATTTGACTTAAAACGTGTGAACGCCAGACCTCCCAAACCGAGTCCGCCCAGTTTGAGAAAATCGCGGCGGGAAAAATGTTTCGACATGCAAAAGATTGTACCCGAAAACAAACGTCGAGGAATGAAGATTTTTCTTGGGGAGTGGATACATAGTGTTTTTTTCAACACAGAGTTCACGAGCGCTTTGCGTGCTTCGCGAAGAAAAATAAAGAAAAAAGCTCTGTGCCTTTCTCTGTGTTCTCTGTGCGCTCTGTGGTAAATAACGAAAGCAACCTTTAAACAAGTCCGGCCCTCCAAAGCCGGAGGGCCGGGTGAGTTATTCAGTTGTGCGTCTCAAGCTTGTACCGGAGCGGGGATCATGTCTTTCAAGAGAATCTCAAGCGCCATCGTGTGTCCGCAGCGCTGATGAGTGATGAAGAACTCACAGTCGCATTGAAAAGCGCCATCAATGAATTTTACGTGATGATTGTTGTTGTCACCGTGAAAGGTCAGGTCGAACCCGTTAAAGCGAAAGCGATTTCGCTCCTCCGCATAGCGTTTGGCTTTTTCGATCTTTCCGATCATTCCAGAATCCATCTTTCAATCTCCTTTCGGATTTGAAATAAAAGACACGCGCAGAGACGCGTGTCTTTTTAGGTTAAAGAACCAGCCGAATGTCAATCATAAATCGCATAGCAGGTTACTCTAGGCATTGAGTATAGCAGATTCCAGGAACAAGTCAATTGCAATTTCAATTTTGTCATGAATTCGTATGGACATCGTAGGGTGGAAAATTAATCTGCATTAACCCCGGCCAGCATGGGTTCGTCGCCGTTATAGTTCCAAATCCTCGGCCACTTGAAAATGATGAAACCCAAGCCAATAATACAGCCGATTCCGCCACTAATAATGGCAAACGGCGTGCCAAACACTTGTGCCACGGCTCCCGCTTCCAACTCCCCCAATTGCGGCCCGCCCTGGAAGAAGATTTGATTGACACTGGTCATCCGCCCGCGCATTTCATCCGGCGTCTGCAACTGGCGGACCGTATTGCGAATGATCGTGCTGACTGCGTCAGCGGCACCGGTAACCGCCAAGGCGATCCACGCCACCATAAAGGAGGTTGCTGCGCCGAAAGCAACCGTGGCCAGGCCAAATATGAACACAGCACCCAGGAACAGCGCGCCTTGTTTACGTAATTGATGCACTTGTGAGATGATGATGGCCGCCAATGTAGCCCCCACCGACTGCGCCGCAGATAGCCAGCCATAAGCCACCACGCTGACGTGCAGGACATCATTTGCGACAAAAGGCATCAAGGTATTTGCGGAGGCGAAAAAGGTTGCAATGAAATCAAGGATCATGGAAGAGAAAATAATCGGCTTGCCGATAATGAAACGAATACCTTCCCCGATACTGCCGAGACTCACACCATTGGCGCGGGGTCCTATTTTCTGCGGTATGTCGCCAATCAATATCAATGCAATGATCACTGCAACATATGTGACAGCGTTGATGATGTACACGGAGGCCTGTCCACTTGTGGCAATTACGAAACCAGTAATGGCAGGACCGATCACAGCACCGGCATCGAAGGCTATCGAGTTCAGGCTAAAAGCGTTAGCCAAATCCTCCTTCGGCACCAGATTCGGGATCAATGCGGCGCGGGCGGGACCATCAAATGCTATCACAACGGCTTGAAGCGCCGTCAGAAGATAAATATACACGAGGGTAATATGCCCGGAGAGGGTCAAGAGGCCCAGGATCAGAGCCAGAAGTGCGGCGCAGGACTGCGTAATGAATATGATCGTCCGGCGGTTATACGAATCGGCAACCGCACCACTAACCAGCGAAAACACAATCACCGGCAGGATGCGCGCCAAGCCAACCCCGCCGATGGCTATTGGTTGATCAGTCAGCGTGCGGATGTGCCAAAAGATGGCCCAAATCTGCATTTGGGTGCCGGCGACCGAGATCAATTGTCCGAGCCAAAGGTAAAAAAAGCGACGATGCTTTAAGGCAGGAGGAATATGCATTTTTCAAGGAACTCTAAAAAAGGAGTTCGAGACTACGTTCCCCAATCGCGCAAATACAAGAAATCATAACCGATGGTGCGATTGCTTAACTTGGCAATGGGCGGCATCATGCGCTTAAATTGACTGCGGCGAATCCGTTCGACCACTTGATCTACAAACTCTTTACCGAAACCGGCAGTAATACAATCATCCACGCTATAGCGCCTGTCCACCAAAAGATAAAGGAGTTTGTCCACTTCTTCATAGGTGAAGCCCAGTTCGCCTTCATCGGTCTGTCCCTTCCACAAATCCGCAGACGGGGCTTTATCAATCACAGATCGAGGAACATCCATTGCACGGGCGAGCTGGCGCACCTGCGTCTTATACAAGTCGCCTATCGGGTTGAGCGCCGAAGCCATATCGCCCCACAGTGTTGTGTAACCGAGAAGAATTTCAGTTTTATTGCTTGTGCCAATCACCAGGCCTTTGAAAGCTTCGGACTGATCATATAAGATAATCATGCGGGCGCGTGCCAGCAGATTGCCTTTGCGAACATTGGATATCTGCGGGTCAGGTTGAATCACCGGCTCGACCATGGGTGTGATCTCCAGCGTTTCCATCCGCAGACCAAAACGGATTGCCGTTTTTTCAGCATCTTCCAACGAATCGGCAGACGAGGTCTTATAAGGCATCCGCACTGCCAGCACATTTTCCGGGCCTAACGCTTCCGCGGCGAGCGCACACGAAAGCGCCGAATCAATCCCACCGGAAAGACCGATGACGGCATGCGTGAAACCGACACGGGTGACTTCACTTTTAATAAAGCCGGTCAGAATCTTACGGGCAAGATCAGTATTAATGCTGATATCAATATTCATTTGGACAAAATACGATTAAGTTCCTTTTGGATAATATCGGCACGCTCGTCACGCATCAGCGGCAGGCGCGAGCGAGTGCGGCGGATTTGATTCAAATCCAGAGCTGCCATGGTTAAGGCTTCTTCATAATACGGGCCATTAGCAAGCTTTTCCCCTTTTGGGTCAAATACAGTCGCCCCACCCCAGAAATTCAAGCCATCTTCATAGCCAACACGGTTGCTATGCACCACAAAATCCGTGAAAAGATTGGCATAGGATTGATTCACATTTTCCACCCACCAGGTTGATTCGAGTTTATCGTGTTCATTCAGCCCGCGCCCCGGAGAGGCGGATGAGAATAACAAAATATCGGCTCCATCCAACCACAAAAGATAAGGCGGCGAGGCATGCCAGAAATCCTCACAGATCAACATTCCCATGCGGCCGAAGCGGGTATCAAACGCGCGGATCGAATCGCCATGGGCAAAGAAGCGGCCTTCATCGAACAAGGCATACGTGGGAAGATAAACCTTATGATGAATATGAAGCACGTGCCCGGCGGAGAGGTACGCAGAGGCAATGTAGAAGCGATGTCGTTCATCCTCGTCCACGAACCCAACTACAATATCAAGGTTCTGACTGGCCTTGAGAAGCGGCTTAAAAACGGGGTCGTCATCCGTCGGTTTGTGGGCAACCGTTGAAGCTATATCCTGTAAAACGTAGCCGGTTAGGGAAAGTTCGGGAAATACGATCAAGTCAGCCTTCCGGGCTTGAGCCTGCTGGATGTAGTCCAGATGCTTTTCGAGGTTGGCTTGAACGTTTCCCAATTTTGTGGCGATCTGAGCAAGAGCGAGATTGAGTTGCATCGAGCGAATCTTACCACTGAATAAGAGACCCCAAAGGTTTCAGAAACCCTTAGGGTCTTTACAGTGGCGGAGAGGGTGGGATTCGAACCCACGGTGGCCACAAGGGCCACAACGGTTTTCGAGACCGTCCCATTCAACCGCTCTGGCACCTCTCCATGAGCGTCACGTGTCAGGTATCACGCGGCAGGTGTCATGTTCGAGCCGAGATTATAACGTACGTTGATAGCCTTGCGAGGGGCAGTTATAAGGGATGAGGCCGGAAGGATGAAAGAGGAGATTGCTTCGGGAAGAACATCGCCTTCGGCGTGCTTCGCGATCTCGCAACGACATTATAGCTCTAGGCTGGAATGAAGTTCCGGCTATGATCAATATGAGCATGAGAAAGGATGACCGCGTCAATCTTACGCGGATCGTAAGGAAAATTCCGATTACGAAAATAGGTTTCTGCGCGGCGGCCTTGATATAAGCCGCACTCCAGCAAAAGAGTCGCACCGTTGATCTCCAATAAATGTTGTGACCCGGTCCCAGTTTGCGCCGCACCATGAAAATTGATACGCACCTTAAACTCCAAGCGTTTTTGTGATTTGTGCGCCGAAGTGCTCCAGTCTCCACGGAGAAGACGCCAACACCCTTCCAACTTCCTGCGGGCCGCTCTCTGCCAACGCCATCAATAACGACCTCGGTAAAATGACATCCGACTCAACATCCATCTCGGCCGCAATCTTCTTCCGCCAGTTTTTTAATTTATCAAGGCGCTTAATATACAACCCGTCCGGACGTTCGAGCGGCCGGCGCTTCACGAGTTGATTCTGTATTCCGCGCTGAACCGCCTCAAGAATCGATGTTCCCCAGATTTGAATCTGCCGCGAGGTAAGCTCCACTTCCAACTCACTGATCGTGGAAGGTTTCGTTTTCGCGATTTCCAGCAAGCGGCTGTCATCCAGCACTTTGAAAGGAGGGCGATCAAGATGTGCGGCGGCTTGTTCGCGAAAAGCAAACAATTCATTGAGCACAGTCAGGTCGCGCAGGCTTAGGTCATGACGATTGCTAAAGCGGGACCAGTATGGCGATTCGGATTTCGGTTTCGAGCCGTTGACCTGGCAAGCCATCCAGAAATCCTCCTGAGCCAGAGGCCAGAGTCCTTTTGCTTCCAGCTCTTCTTTAAGCAGGTCACGCAACGGAAGGAGAAAATGCGTGTCGAGACGGGCATAGAGCATTAGATCGCGAGAGAGCGGACGCGCCCCCCAATCCGCTTTTTGGAATCGCTTATTGACTTTGAGGTTAAATTTTTCTTCGATCAAGCGGTCGAGGCCAGCCTGCTTGCGGCCCAAAATGCGTCCCGCCTGCATGGTGTCAAAGAGGCTGGCAAACTCAAAGCCATAATCCCTGCGCAGGCAGATCAAGTCATATTCCGCCGCATGAAATACCTTCTCGATCTTAGGATCGGCAAACACGGGCCCAAGGATCTGCAGATCATCGGAGGCAAACGGATCCACCAAATAATCCGTTTCGGCTGTGGAAAATTGAATGAGACACACGCGCTCACGATAGGCATGCAGGCTGTTGGACTCGGTATCAACCGCAATGCGTATTTGCCGACTCAATTCAGCAACCAGTTGATCGAGTTGATTTGAGGATTGGATTAATTCAGGCAGTCCAAGAGGGTCAAAAGCCATACAATGATTATATCCCGCGCGTTTTCTCCATGACGATGGCCGCCTCCCCATCGTTATAGTAAGACTGCCAGACATCCACGCGGCGATAGCCTTCCTGTTCATAAAGTTTGATCGCCCCATCGTTGGAAGCCCGTACCGACAAGCGCACGCGCGGCGTCGTGAGTTGAGCCTCACAGGCGCGCAACAAATCACGCCCAATGCCCCGGCGGCGCAACGCCGGCGCAACGCCGATGGTTGCGATCCACGAGAAACCCTCCGAGGGACGAGGGTCGCCCGCCACAAAACCGATCATGTTCCCATCATCGTCAACCGCCTTAAGGCGAATCACGTCCGGAAAGGTCAACACCGCGACGAGGTCAAGGAATGGCCAGGCATCTTTGTCAAAGCAGGCATGTTCGAGTTTATTCAACGCGCCAATATCAAGAAATGAAGCCGTGATGATTTCCATAAAAGAAAAGACCCCGCGTATTAGGCGAGGCCTTTATTGTATCACTTGAACAGCCGTGGTTAACTATCCTTGGACTTGATGAAGTTCTCGATCATACTGGTGAACTCCATCGGGAAGATGAATTTGGTGGAGGCGCCCTGACCGAGGGATTTCAATGTATCAAAATATTGAAGCGTCATGGTCTTCTGATCAATGTTTTTGGCAGCAGCAAAGATTTTCTCAAGGGCAGCCGAGTAACCTTCTGCTTGCAATAACTGCGCCTGTTTGGAACCTTCGGCTTGCAGGATATTGGCTTGCTTCGCGCCTTCTGCCTTCAAAATAGCGGACTGCTTTTCGCCTTCTGCCACGTTGATGGCCGCTTCGCGTGTACCCGTTGACTCGGTCACGACTGCACGGCGGATACGCTCGGCTGTCATCTGGCGGTTCATCGCCTCCTGCACTTCCTTGGGCGGGATGATCTCGCGGATTTCCACGTTGGTCACTTTAACACCCCAGCGCTCGGTCACTTCATCCAGCTTGGTGCGCAGGGTCGTATTGATGTTCTCGCGCTGAGACAGAACCTCATCGAGCGCGATCCCACCGATCACGGAACGCAGAGTAGTGGTGGCCATGCCCGCCGCCGAGAGTTCAAAGTTGCCCACCGCGACTATGCTCGCCGTCGGCTCGATCACCTTGAAGTACCACAGGAAATCAATCGAGATCGGCGCGTTATCTTTCGTGATGGATACCTGATGCGGCACTTCGCGGATCTGCTCGCGCAAATCCACTCTGACCGGACGGTCTACAATCGGTATGAGCAAAACAATACCGGGGCCCCTGGGCTTATCCAGGACGCGTCCCAGGCGGAAAACCACCAGACGCTGATATTCCGGAACAATACGAATGGCATTGAACAGAACAACGATGACGATCAACACCAAGGCGACAACTATACACAAAAAAACTGAGCTAGTGGGATCCATATATTTCTCCTTCCAAAATTAACTGCTTTACAAGTTACGAATTTATACGATGATTATACAACAAAGCTGTAAAGCCATGCAGTGTATAATGAGAGAGAATTTTCACCCCTTCCGTCACCTCCCGCAACACTGAACCCTGAGCCTGACCCTGACCCTGAAAGAACGCAGGGCAGGAGAACACAGGGCAAGCGAACATAATCTAGCGCGCACAGGGCTTAGAAAGGCGGGCAGGCGTGACACTCACTCATTAATGGGCGAGGTTGGGCGGGGTACTAGGAGACTCCATTGAACTTCAAAAAAATATGTATTTTGGGTTTGGGCTATATCGGCCTGCCCACCGCATCCACCTTCGCTACGCACGGCGTCAAAGTTCTCGGTGTAGATGTGAACGCGAACATCGTTGACACTTTGCGACGCGGAGAGATCCATATCCATGAACCGGGTCTGCGCGACACCGTCAAGGCGGCACTCACTTCGGGCAACTTCGAGGTTTCCACCCAACCTGAAGAGGCAGACGCCTTCATCATTGCAGTTCCCACGCCCTTCCATCAAGACAAGTTTGGGGATTTCAACGGGCAGCAATTCAAACTGGCAGATATGGAAGCAGTGCGGTCAGCGACCGAAGCCATCCTCCCGGTTTTACGAAAAGGCAACCTGGTTGTGCTTGAATCGACCTCGCCACCGCGCACCACGATCGAACTGGTTGCCCCGATCCTGGCCCGTTCAGGAATTCAAGCGGGCCGTGATTTCCACTTAGCTTACTCACCGGAACGTGTTTTGCCGGGTCAGATCCTCCGTGAGTTAATCGAGAACGCGCGCGTCATCGGCGGCGTCACAGCTGAATCCGCAAAAGCCGGCGCTGACCTTTATTCCATTTTTGTCAAAGGTGAAATTGTCCAAACCGACGCGACCACAGCGGAAATGGTCAAGCTGATGGAAAACACCTATCGCGATGTAAACATCGCCATTGCCAATGAATTCGCAGGGCTCGCGGACAAGTTCGGCGTGGATGTATGGGAGGCCATCTCGCTTGCCAATCGCCATCCGCGTGTAAAGATCCTAAGTCCCGGCCCAGGCGTCGGCGGACACTGTATCAGCGTGGACCCATGGTTTCTGGTCGAGTCGGCGCCGGAATTGACGCCGTTAATCCATACATCACGCAAAGTCAATGATGCGCAACCAGAGCATGTAGCAGCCCTGGCGAAGCGGGCGCTAGGCTCACTAAAAGGAAGGAGAATCGCGGCCCTGGGACTCGCTTATAAACCCGATGTGGATGATCTGCGGGAAAGCCCGGCGGTGGAAGTCATACACCTGTTACAGACGGAAGGCGCGCAGGTCAAAGCATGGGAGCCATTCAAACCGGACGCAACTATAAAAGGTGTTCACATGGCAACCAGCCTCGACGATGCGCTCAACGATTCAGAGGCAGTCCTGCTATTGGTCCGCCACACTGAGTTTATCCACTTAAAACCTGCGGATGTGGCATCGAAAACAAAAGCCCGCATCCTAATTGATACAGTCAACGGATGGAATGTCGTCGAATGGCAAGGCGCCGGATTTGTGCTCACGCGGTTGGGCGTGAGAAAGGAATAAAACGTAAAGCCGTGAAGCGTAAAGAGCAAAACATAAGGAACAAAACGTAAGAAGTAAAAAGCAATGAGCAAAGATAGTATTTGCATTTTTATATCTTGCGTTCCGATTTCAATTAATATAACCCATGAAGATTCTATCTGTCTTTGGCACGCGTCCTGAAGCAGTAAAGATGGCGCCGGTTGTTCGCGAATTAAGGCAAACACCGAATATCGAATCGCGGGTGTGTGTCACCGCTCAACACCGGCAAATGCTCGACCAAGTATTAGATTTATTCAACATCCAACCGGAATACGATTTGGACCTGATGCGTGAGGATCAATCGCTGGCAGAGCTTAGCGCGGCGATCTTTAGGCATCTTGATCCCATCCTTTCCGATTTCAAACCGGATTGGGTGCTGGTGCAAGGCGATACAACGACCGTGGCCATCACCGCCCTGCTTGCCTATTATCACCGAATCCGCGTTGGACACGTGGAGGCAGGACTCCGCACCCACGATAAATGGCAGCCTTTTCCAGAAGAGATCAACCGCCGGGTGGCGGGCGTGATCGCTGATTTGCATTTTGCGCCCACGCCATGGACAAAACAAAACCTGCTTCAGGAAGGAATACAAGAGAGCGCCATCGCAGTAACCGGCAACCCCGTCATTGACGCACTGCATTTTGCAGCGGAACAGCCGGAGCCGCAGGAGATCACCCACCTAGCCGGTAAACTGGGAATTGGGAATTGGGTATCGGGCAAAAGACTGATCCTGGTAACCGCTCACCGGCGGGAAAATTTCGGCAACCCGCTCGAAGAGATCTGCAACGCCTTGAAAGACCTGGCTGCACGCGGCGACGTGGAAATCCTTTATCCGGTCCATCTTAATCCGAATGTGCAGGAACCTGTGTATCGCATCTTGAAGGGTGTAAATCACATTACGCTTCTTCCGCCGCTTGATTATCTTCCACTGGTCGGCCTGATGAAACGCGCCACGGTAATCCTAACCGACTCAGGCGGAATCCAAGAGGAGGCGCCAGCCTTCGGCATTCCCGTGCTTGTATTACGTGAAGTGACGGAACGACCGGAAGGAGTTGAAGCAGGAACCCTAAAACTAGTCGGAACGGCGGCAGGCCGGATCGTCCAGGAAACGACGCGACTTTTGGACGATGAGTCTGCCTATCGAGCCATGGCAAAGGCGGCAAACCCGTTTGGGGACGGCCATGCAGCAAAAAACATCGTCAAAGCCCTGCTGAATTACAAATCCTAGTACATCCTCGCGATACAATCTCCTGCCTTCCCGGACATCCCTTCGCGAGGAAGAATCCTCTCATTGAACGGCACCTGCTTAACACTTTTTAATGCCAATCCGAATCAAGTGTGTGTATATTAGGCCTCTTGTATAAGTAGTATTTGGAATCCTATTCTGAAGAGAAAAGCTTCAACATGACCCTGAGAGAACGCAGGGCATAGGACACGAACGCTTTGCGTGCTTCGCGAAGGTAAAAAGATCCCTGATTTTAGGAGCGTCGGTCTTTAATTATTGGACTTTTGCAAGAGGTCATGTGAACAAGCCATCCGGCAGCCTTATTCCCATCGGTGTGAATTGTCAGTACGAAAACAACCTGACGGGCAGTACAACCACCTCATTCAGAATTTGGCATTAAGCTAATCCAATAAATCTTTCAAATTAAATACCGGCCCATCTTTGCACACGAGCAACTGCTTGCGGCCGGAATCCAAGGTGCAGACCCCGCATTCAGCGAGGGCACCGCACGGCATGGGCGCGTGGATCAAAATCTGCACTTCATTCCCGATCCTTAACCGAGCGCTCCCGGCAAATATTTTCTTCAACTCAAACAGTGACTCGCGCCTGGCATCCAAGGCAGTGTAATCCGCCCAAGCGTAAACATCCATCAATGAATCCAGCGGCTGAACCTCAATTTGAAGAGGAAGGTCATCCGGCGGGTGCTTACAAACCAGGACGATGGAGGCCTCCTGTTTCAAAGCAGCACCAAGCAAAGCCATCAGGTGCAACGGCAAATCATCAAAAGCGATCAATGCAATACGGTGCGCAGAGTTTGGGAAAAGAAAGCCGTGCCCGAGAGGGCCGCGCAAATAAAGGCGAGTGCCTATCCCCCATGAAGCGGGTATGGGCGGAGCGGCAAGGAAGCCGCTTGAACCCATCTTTTTAGTAGCGGCGAAAGATCTGCCCAAGAAAACCGGAACCGCCAGCGGTAAGTTAGATCCGCCGGCATAAACCAAGAGATATTGCCCCGGCGCAGGGATCATAGAAGGTTCACACTGAATCCACGCAGCGGGTATCCCATCCAGCAAGACAAGTTCCTTGACGATTCCTTCGGCATGCACATGCTCATCTTAGCATGGCTTTCAAGTCGGGGCAAGCGGTTATAATAAAAACCATCAAACTGCTTCAAGGAGAATGGTAATGAATATAGCCAGTGCATTTCAAGGAATTGCCACGGTCGCCTGGATCGGCTTCCTCGCATTGTTGGCCCTAACGATCCTGCGCACCAGCCGAAGGCAACCCACGAAAGGATTCGGAACCTTTGTGATCATTTTGTTGGTCGCAGCGCTTTTATTGACAGGAATCGGCATGGGAACCGTATTTTTGCAGGCCGACCAGTATGGCGTCGTGATTTCCGCGTTCCAACAGAATGGGTATCGGGCCCAACCGCTCGGCCCGGGTTTACATTGGATCACGCCGTTTTTGGAGAGCGTGCAACCGTATTCCAGCGCGAAACAAACCTACACGATGTCTTCCACACCGGCGGAAGGCCAGGTCGCGGGCGATGATTCCATCGAAGCCCGCACAAAGGACGGTCAACAGGTTTATATTGATGCATCGGTGATCTACTCGATTGATCCCGCCCATCTGATCAACCTGCATGTTACATGGCAAAATCGTTATCAGGATAATGTGGTGCGCCCGGTTGTGCGCGCCGCGATCCGGGACGCGGTATCGCAATACGGCGTGGAAGAAATTGTCAGCACCAAACGCTCCGAACTCGAACAAACCATTACGGATACGATCAAACAGGGCCTGACCGCGAACAATCTGATCCTAGTTGACTTCCTCCTGCGCAACATCCGCTTTAGTGATGAATATGCCAAGGCCGTCGAGCAAAAGCAAATCGCCGAACAGCAGGCACAGCAAGCCGCTTATGTGGTTGAACAGAGGAAGCAGGAAGCGGAACAGGCTCGACAAGTGGCACAGGGACAGGCAGATGCGGCGGTTATCTCGGCCAAAGGCGCAGCAGATGCACGCATCATCCAGGCCCAGGCAGAAGCCCAGGCAAATAAGGTCCTGACCGACTCGCTGACCCCGGAACTCCTTCAATACCAATACATCATCAGGCTGTCGCCAAACGTGCAAGTCATCTATATCCCGGTCGGCAGCACATTTATCCTGCCGCTGCCCAATGTTGCAGTTCCCAAATAATTCAGGAGCCTATGAATCAAGTGAAACCAAGCGGACGGCAAATTCGCCTCACGAGTTTGTCGGCTTGCGCAGGTTGAGCATCGAAGCTCAACGCGGAAACGCTGGCGCAGGTTCTGCGCCCCGTGCAGGATATCTTCAAACCGTCCGATTATCCTGACCTATTGATTGGACTCGAAAGCCCGGACGATGCGGCAGTCTGGCGGCTGAATGATTCGCGCGCCCTCGTCGTAACCACCGATTTCTTCACGCCGGTCGTGGATGATGCCTATGATTATGGCGCAATTGCGGCAACAAACAGTCTTTCGGATATTTACGCGATGGGCGGAACCCCGTTCCTCGCTTTGAACGTGGCCGCGCTTCCGCCCGACCTATCCACCGAGATCTCCGGCGAAATTTTACGCGGCGGCGCGGAAAAAGCGCGCGAGGCCGGTGTCGTCATTGCGGGCGGACACACGGTCCAGGATAAAGAACCAAAGTATGGTTTGGTTGTGATCGGTTTCGTCCATCCACAGAAGATGCTGAGCAAAGGAGGGCTGAAAGCCGGCGACGCATTGGTGTTGACCAAGCCACTGGGGTTCGGAGTCACGACCACGGCTTTGAAGCGCGAACAAGCCGATGAAAACGATGTTAAAGAAGTTGTCGGATGGATGACGCGGCTGAATAAAACCGCAGGACAACTAGCCCTTGAGTTCAACTTGCGCGGCGGGACAGACGTCACCGGATTCAGCTTGCTCGGACACGGCTGGGAAATGGCAAATGCCGCGAAGGTTTCACTGGAGCTTGAATACCATAAGATCCCATTTGTCAGTTGTGCGCGTAAATATGCCGAGATGGGAGCCTTTGCAGGCGGATTGTTCGATAATCAAGCCTACTTTAGATCGCATGTGCAATTCAATGGAGCGCTGGATGAAGCATCGCAGAAGCTATTATTCGATCCGCAAACCAGCGGCGGATTATTGCTCGGCGTTCCACAGGAAAAGCTGGAGGCGTTCATGAAACGCGCAAAAGAACTTGAGCAACCCATCTGGAATATTGGAAAAGTCAAGGAAGGCAAAGGGATTTATATTGTCGAATGAATCATTCTGGGAAACGCTTTCCGAACCCTGGCGGGCCGCGCTCGAAATAGCCTGGGAGGGATATTGCGCCGGAACCCTGCCCATCGGCGCGGCGGTAGCTGACCATGAAGGCAAAGTCCTCTCACGCGCCCGCAACCGCAGCATGGATCAATGCGCTCCCAACAAACAGATCTTTGGCGATATGCTGGCTCATGCCGAGCTTAATGCATTAATTGAGTTGAAGCTCGATCAGGAATCCCGCCAGTCTGCCGCGCTATACACCACCATGGAGCCTTGTCCGCTTTGCATGGGCGCATTCTATATGTCCAGCATACGCACTCTGTATTATGCCGGACGCGACCCGTTTGCGGGCAGTACCAACCTGCTTGGTACAACCCAGTATCTCAAGCGCAAACCCATCCGGATCATTCCACCTTTTGATAAACGACTGGAAATTGCACTGACCGGTATGTACGCAGAGACAGAAATCCAATTGCGCGGCGAAGAAGAGATCACGGATCATTTCTTCGATGAATGGCGTGCCGTGTTATCGGAGGGTGTCGATCTCGGCGTTGCGCTTTACAGTTCAGGTGAACTCCGCAAGCGAGGAGCAAACCACGCACCTGCAGGAGAAACAATCAACTGGCTCGTCAATCAGGTAAAATAGTAAGCGAACCTTCATGACCATCAGTATCGAGATCATCGTTCTTTTTCTCCTACTCCTGCTCAACAGCTTATTCGTACTTTCGGAGATGGCAGTCGTCTCGTCGCGCAAAGCACGGCTGCAGCAGAAAGCGAATGAGGGGGACAAACGCGCCGTCCGCGCGTTGAACCTGGCGCAAAACCCCAGCATTTTCCTTTCCACGGTCCAGATCGGAATTACATTGATCAGCATTTTATTGGGTGCGGTCAGCGGGCCGATG
>Ga0182027_10003011_pt1 | contig 26995 bp, 19 predicted proteins | sample 712E1DmetaG_FD_121300 | JGI IMG/M metagenome (GOLD analysis project Ga0182027, IMG submission 121300) | Permafrost microbial communities from Stordalen Mire, Sweden - 712E1D metaG (Illumina Assembly) | ecosystem: Environmental > Terrestrial > Soil > Wetlands > Permafrost | place: Sweden...
CTTACACCTTTATTTTTAACCTTAATTCTTATTGAGGTTGCGGATGTGATTTTTAATGTTGATTCTATACCTGCGGTTATAGCCATAACGACCGATCCTTTTATTGTAATAACATCGAATATTTTTGCAATTTTAGGATTACGCGCTTTATACTTTGCATTAGCCGGAATGGTTGATTTGTTTAGTTACCTTAAATATGGGGTTTCTATCATTTTGACTTATATCGGTATAAAAATGTTGATCACCGATTATTATGAAGTCCCTACCTCAATTTCTTTGATCGTTATAATATTCTGCCTTTCTTCTACAATTACTCTTTCTCTTATGAAGAAACCGAAAGTTTCCTAAAACTGAATATTCCCAAAATATGAACAAGCAGCACAATTATTAGTCCGGCAATCATTGGTTCAATTTGGTCGGTAATTTCGTTGTGATAACCGGATTTTACAATGAACCAGAAAATGCTTCCCGATACTCCGCCTATTATCTCTATAATAGCATATTTTTTAGAAACACGCATTTTCTCATAATAAGCTCCGAATACAAGAAAAATAATTCCGGGAATGCATATGCTTCCAATCAGATACCAGAGAGAGATTACCGATTGAATAAAATAAGCTGAAACGACTGCAACAATTGCAGATACTATTAATCCTAAACGGGTATAAAAAGGAATATTCTCCTCAATTTTATCCTTTTTTAATCTATAAACAAAATCCCGTCCAAATGTAGTCCCGCTAAGGAATAAAAAACTATTCATCGTGGAAATTATCGTTGCGAATAATGCAGCGAAAAAAATTCCTTTATATCCGCTTCCAAGAGCTTTTTCAGCATATAAAGGAAAAGAAAGTACCGGATTAGATAAATTCGGCAATGCCGCTCTGGCATATAAACCAGTAGTAGTTGTTAAAAAATCAAACAAAGCCATAAATAGTACTGAAATTAGTATTCCCCACATAGCTGTATTTCCATCTTTTGCGGCATAACATCTTTGATGAAAACCGGGATCAGCAAATGTCCATAAAGCAATTAAAAACCAGACTATTAAATATACAGGCGAAACATTTCCAAAGATGAGTAAATGTGACACAGGGAGATTAGATCGCAAATATTGTATGCCGCCATTTGTATGATAGGAAATAAAGACAATAATTATAAAGCCTGTAAACATTATAATAAATTGAAAAACATCGGTAAGGATGCTTGATTTAAAACCTCCTTTAAGAAGGTAAGTACCGGAAAGTAATACACTAAGGAGTAAGGCCTGAAAAAGAGTGATATGAAAAATTAAAGTAAATAAACTTGCAGTCATCAGTAAATATGGTGCAGGAGAAACTAAAATGAAAACCAAAAAAGAACTCAATATCCCGACTTCCTTTCCATATACATTGGAAAGTTTATCGGGGATTGTAAAAAGTGACGCGCTGCGGATTTTCTTAGCAAGAAATAACGCGAATATTATTGCAAAAATATAATATGGCAATCCCTGAGTAACCCAGCTTAATAATCCATAGCGATATGTAAATTCTCCAACACCAAGAATACCGCCGTACCACGCTGCAACATTTGTCATTATGAAAAATATTAAACCTACTTTCCTTCCGGACAATAAATATTGTGTTGTATCGCCTTGTATTTCTTTTTTGGGTATAAATCCAATCAGCAAGGCTGAAGCAAAAAATCCTCCTATTATTATCAGATCAAGTATACTGAAAGAGATCATGTTTTACCAATAATTCAAAATCACGAATGACAAATATTTTACCGTTTCGAATTTGCAGTTTAATTTTATCTCCAAGGGCAATATTGCTTGTACTTTCTTTTTGGCCGAAAGGCAAAGCTATATTCTTTAGAGAATATTTTAATCCGGTAGACACTATTTTTGTTCTTTGATCAAATCCATAAATAGAAATAGTTTCACCTTTTACCGCAAGTAATTCAATATTTTTTGAATATGCACAAAGCAAAGATTTTTGATGTATAATTTTGACTCTGATTTTATCATAGAATTTTAATACTATTCCAAGATTACAGAAAGAATGATCAAGTCTATCACCAGTAGCACCTAGTACGACTGCCTCTTCATACTTTTTTAATGAAGCATATTTAAGGCATTTTTCAAGATCAGTATCATTCTGTCTTTTAAATTGAATGATCCTGCATTTATTTTGATAAAAACTTAGAACCTTTTCTTCAATTGAATCTAAATCACCGATAATAAAATCCGGAATAAGGTTATACTTAAAAGCGGAATTTGCTCCCCCGTCGGCGCAAAAAAGCGTATCATATCCCTGCATTTTAAGAAAATTAAATATTCCTTTTACCGGTGGAGTTCCATTGGCCACAATAATACATTTTTTCATTAAAGACCTAATTTAATTCCGCAAATAAAATTCCTTTCTGCCGCGGGGAAAAATTCTTTGCCAATTCCATAAGCCGCATACAGGTTATCAAATAAATTATTCACCTGTAAAAATACTTTAATATTATTTGCAATCGGATCTGCTGTCAGATCATAAGATGCATATAAATCAGCTGCAAAATATGAATCAACTTTATTATCGTTATAATCCAAAGAACCGGGATAAGTGTTATAAAGCATAGCTATTTTATCTGCATAATTATCTGTATATAAATCACCTACATATTTAGCAGTGAATTGTGCGAAGAATCTTTCATAATTAAACTTTATTATGCCATTAAATGATAAATCCGGAAATCCGGCTATTCTATTATTCTTAACATCAATTTTTGCTGTCAAACTATCAGAATATGTTATAAATGAACTTCCGCTGCATATATAGTTTTTTGACAAAGCTCCGTTAATAATAATTTCAAACTGTTTATTTAATTTGTAATTCATAACAGCTTCCATCCCATAATGAATAGTTCTTTCCATATTGCCAGTTATGGGCTGACCGAATTGATCAACTTGTCCCTGCTCCACTATTTCATTATTAAAAAGCATATAATAAAAGTTGAGTGACAAACTTAATTTGTCAGTTGTGTAAGCAGTTCCCAATTCGAGGTCATTCATGGTTTCCGGTTTAACCAATGGTATAGAGAAATCATACTGTCCAAGAGCATTTTTTTCAAACTGAGGCACTTCACCGCTGCTTGATTCATCGGCATTATAATAATTCGTTAAACGTGGTTCTCTTGAAATTCTCGCAAATGAAATATATGTATTCCATTCATTTGAAAATTTATAGTTAACTCCAATCCTTGGATTCAAATAGCTATCTTTTATTGAAAAATCAGTTCCTACAAATTTTTCATTTGTAAATAAATACCGATGATATGCAAATTGCAATTCCGCAAGAATATTTAGTTGTTTACTTAAATTATAATTTTCATGAACATAAAAATTCAATATATCTTTACCGCCGTTGTAAGAATTAAACCGATATTCATCAGGTAAATCTGACGGTAAATCATTTGCATATATTATACTGCTCCAGTGAAGAGAACGGTGAATTCTCATTTCTCCCCCGATAATTAGTTCTCCATCGTTTTGTTTTATGCTTAGACGAGGAATCCATCCCCATTGCTTATTATCAACTTCTGCCCTTATTAAAGCATTGCCGGGGTTTTGTACCGGATGAATTCCATTGTCTTTTGTTAATCTGAAATAATTAGTATCAGCCCATGACCCGTCGTAATCAAAAAAACCATTTCCTAAGACAAGAAATAAAGCGGAATTAAAAGTAACTTTATCGCTCATCTTTAATTCATTTAACAGTTCAAAATGTGGTTGAGAAAAATTTTCAATTTCACTTGGTCTTCTTTGAACTGTGTAAGTATATTTGCCGTCATTTTCTCCCCAATCCGAATAATTTGCTAAGCGTAAAGTTTTATTACCTATAGCGAATTTAGGCAGACCTGTATAGGCCAATCCGTCGGAAATAGGTCCGCCATAAACATTTATTTGCGAAGTAAGGTTATCATCAAATCTTGAAGCGCTGAAATAAATCGATTTTAAGTCGGTCCAGCTTGAATTACGGTAACCGCTGCTTAATATTTCCGAAACTTTGCCATAGAATGAATATTTACTTGAAATTAACCCGCTTGAAAATTCCGCTGAATACTTTCTTGTATTATAGCTTCCAATAGATGATGATAGTTGAAATCCGGGTTTATCGGAAAGTGACGATGTTATTATATTTATTGAACCTCCTACTGCCGGATAACCAATAATTCCGGAACCGGATCCTCTCTGAATTTGAATAAGTTGAGTATTTTCAAGTAAATCAGGAAAGTCAAGCCAATATATATTATGATCTTCAGGATCGTTTTGCGGTACACCATTTATTGAGACAGAAATTCTTCTTTGATCAAATCCTCTAATACTGAGATAATTATACCCAATACCGTTGCCATTTTCGGAATAAAATGTCATAGAAGGTTCAGTATTCAGCAGTTTAGGAAAATCCTGAACTGAATATGTTTGTTTTATTTCTTCCTGATTTATCTGAGAAAATGTTAGCGGAGTTGATCCCTGCTGACCTATTGAACCCCGTATTAGAATAGTCTGACTTGTGATTAGATTAATATCTAAAAATATTTCTTTTTCTACACCCGTAGAAAACTCTTTAACCTGAATTTTCTTAGTTATATATCCGATTCTATTAAAGACAATTATGTCAGATGGATCAAATGTATAATGAATCTCAAATAATCCATTCTCGTCAGTCTGTACAACAATTGTTTTTCCTTCAATAGAGATAGTTACATAATTAAGCGGTGTTTTATCCTGAAGACTTAATACTTTACCTTTTATAGATGGCAGTGCGAAAGTATATTGGGTTAGAATTAAAAAAAGAATAATTGAATACTTCATTTTACTCCTCCTTTTCGAGAAATAAAAAGCCGTTTTTGGGAAAACGGCAGTACTCAAATATTCAAGTACCGTTTTCCTACGCTGGCATTATCCAGATCAGGTTCCAGGGTTTTCTCTCAGCTATCCGAAAATGGGACGGCACCCCTAACGACTTTTTAACAATTTATTTTTAGATTTAGTTTAATATCTTCAGACGCTGGCCTGTTTTTACTTTATCATTTTTCAAATTATTCCAAGTTATTAGGTCGGCAACCGGCACATTACGCTTTTTGGCAATTGTCCAAAGGGATTCGCCATCTTTAACCCGGTAAATATTTTCATCGGAACCTTTTTTTGAAACAGATTTTTTTGAAGAGGTTAAGGCTTTATTCTCAGCAGCAGCTTTACCGATAATTAAACTCTTTCCTGCAACAACTTTGTCTCCTTTTAATTTATTCAATGATTTTAGCTCTTTAACAGTTGTATTATTTTCGCTTGCAATATCAGCAAGTGTATCTCCGGATTTTACTTTATAGGTGCCTGAATTGCCTTCATGATTTTTTTTCGATTTAACAGAAATTTCTTCATCGGAATCAACTATTTTCCTTTTCTCTTTTTTTGATTTTGCAACTTCCATTTCTGAATGGATTGATAAAGCTTTACCTGCGACAACCTTGTCGGATTTCAAACCATTCCACAGCTGTATATCTGAAATTGAAACACCAAATTTATCAGCAATTTTACCAATAGAATCACCGCTTTTAACAGTGTATCTTACAACATTTGATGTTTTATGAATAGTATTATCTCCGATAGAACTGGCAACATCTTTACCATGGATAACTAAAACTTTACCAAAAGCGACTTTATTTGTGGCAATCTGATTCCACTTTTTCAACTGTACAATCGTAACACCAAATTTATCAGCAATTTTACCAATAGAATCACCTTTTCTAACTTTATATTTAATCGTATTGCCATTTGAATGCGAACCGGAACCGGCTAATTTTCTATTATCATCCGGATTAATGATTAATTTTCTGCCTCGGACAAGATGATTACTCTTTAAATTATTCCATTCTCTTATTTGTGAAATTGTTACACCATATTTTGTGGCAATACTGTTGATTGTTTCGCCTGATCTGACACGATGTTCAACCGATGTATTTTCAGTATTAACAAAAAGTATTTTTCCCTTTTCACTTTCACTCATCTTATTAATTGAAGAATAATATTCTACTTTATCATTAGGTACAAAAATAGTCAGTTCCTGATCGACATGAACAGTTGAAGTATACGGCAGGTTATTCCAGTTTCTGATATCAGAAACACGTACTTTAAATAAGTCGGAAATATCGATCAAATTATCTTTGCTCTTTACAATATATTTAATTGCACTTTTACCTTCCGGAATAATATACCTGACGGAATCACCAAGCTGCTGTTGATACATTTTATCAAATTTATCCTGATCTGCATTATTTGTGATCTGAAGTTTATACGAAGGGCTGGAATCAAGTAGTTTTAGTTCATTTTCTATAGCCGGTAAAATATCCGTATTAACCGCAATATCAGATTGGGCATTTTCGGAAAGTGGTATTTTAATTTCTGCACCCGGTTGCAATTTTGTACGAGGTGAAATCTGATTAAGATCGGCCAATTGAGAAATACTTACATCATATTTAACAGCAATTTGCGAAAGACGTTCGCCATGTTTAACTATATGCGTTAAAAATGTGACTTTAGCATCGTCTGGTATTTTTTTAAGATTGGCGACAAAAGCGTCATATGCTTTAGTCGGGACTTTCAAAGGATAACCGCCGTCAAAGTCGGAAGGAGTGCAATTCTGAGTTAATTCAGGATTCATATCTCTTAATAATTCTACACTTATACCTGCACATTTTGCCAATACATTAAGATTTAGAGCTTCATTAATCTTATGAATAGTGTATTCATGGGGTTTTTCATATTGGACATTTGTAAAACCATACTTTTCGGGTCGGCTTGCAATTAATGTAACTGCAATATATTGAGGTATATAATTTCTTGTTTCGACAGGCAAATACTTTCTAACTTCCCAAAAATCAGTTGATCCGGCTCTTCTTATTGCTTTTCTTACTCTGCCTTCTCCGGAATTATAGGATGCTAAAGCTAGATACCAATTGCCTAAGGAAGAATATAAATCTCTTAGATGCTTGGCTGCGGCACGAGTTGCTTTTTCAGGATCTTTTCTTTCGTCAATATTGAAATTTACGTTCAAATCATAGAGACGACCGGTTCCTTTAATAAATTGCCAAAGTCCAACTGCTTTGGCCCATGAACGAGCAGTCGGATTTAATCCGCTTTCAGGCATACTTAAAAATATCAGTTGTTGCGGTACTTTTTCTTCAGCAAATATTTTTGCCATTATTGGGAAATATTTACCCGAGCGGGTTAACCAACTTTCTATATAATGCCTACCCCGACCGGTAAAGTATTCAATATATTTTTCAACGTATCGGTTTACTTCTAGAGGAAAATCTCCAACAACTACTATGGTGCTTTTTTCAGTTTCAACACTAGTGGAATCTTCATCAATTACATTATCAGGGATTTTCTTGTTCATCCATTCCTCAAATGCATTGATTGAAGCGTTTTCAGGTAATTCGTCTATACTCTCAATATATTTTTGGTAATCTTCAACAATAGCACTTTCCAATTCGGCATATGTTGTATTTTCTTCAATGGAGGGATAATAACTAAGTTTATTAATTAAGGATAAAGAGGATTCAAAATAGTTTAGAGCTTCAGCTTTGAATCCAAGTTTTTGTTGATACAAAGCATTCACATAATCACGTCTAGCACTTTCAAGCATTTCGTTAACAGCTGAAACTTTCTCAGCAACTTTTACTGTGTCTTGGGAATTACTGGTAGATAATTCAGAGGTCTGTTTGGACACCCCGCACGTTGAAAAAAGAACAGAACTTATCAACGCAATCGGTAGGATTAGCAGTTTTTTCACACACACTCCGCATATTTGAATTACATTTGCAAAATAAACTGTAATTATGCAATTGTCAAGTTACTTTATCGAGTTGTGTATTAATATTTATTATTAAAAGACTTACGATTTGAAAAACATGATTTCGAATAAATCCTTTCAAAACTATACAAATAGATCTATTTATCGGTTTGAATCATTACTCAACATAAAAAATTCAATTTGATTTTTAATCTTTAGAAATTCTTCGGATCTATCAGGAGCTATATTTTTAGTTTGCGAATTATATTGAATTGGAACTATTTTCAGAGCGTCTTTTTTCATTAAAATTATTATGTCAGATAAAGATATTACTTCAGAAGTATCTGATGTTGCAATTAAAAAAGCAGTTTTTGTAGTTTTATTTATCTCCTTAACTAGTTGGTAAAGTTCTTTTCGACTTTCTTGTTCCACGGACTTCAAAGGATCGTCTAATACTATAAGAGAAGGATTTTGAGCTAATGCTCTTGCCAGCGAGATTCTGAATCTGAATCCAATACTTGAATTATGCGGACGGTATTTTTCATAACCTTCCAACCCAACTATATTTACAAATGGACTTACATCAACATTTGAATTAGCTTTTTTACATACCATTAAATTTTGTTCAACATTTAACCATGGAAAAGAAGACGGTAATGAAGGAATAAAGACAATACTCACAAAGGTTGAGCTGTTTTTAATTCTACCGCTAGTTGGATTTTCGAGTCCGGAGATGATCTTTAATAAAGTTGATTTACCTGAACATCCGGGAGCAATTATAGAAGTAATTTTCTCATCAGGGATATTGAATGATATATCATTTAGCAAAACCTGTTTCACTCCCGGTTTGTCCGAAAAAACTTTAGTTATATTTTTAACTTCGATCATATTCATGCTTCCCAAGGTGTGAATATTTTGCGTAATGACTCTATTATTAAATTCCCTAATGCGATAAAAACTATTATTATAATTCCAAAAATTATTAATGCTGTTAGGTTTGAATCTGTTAATGCTTCCCGAAATGCATTGCCTAACCCTTTTGTATTACTTACAAATTCAAATGCCAGTAAAATACTCCATAATGAAATATGCACCTTTTCAAAATACTTTATAATTTCAGGTTGTACTGATTTCCAAAATACCTTTTCACTTATTTCCTTTGAAGTGAATCCAAGGTTCTTTGCGACAAGAACATACTCAACCTTAACATTCACGGTCTCTTTGAAAAGTTTATTCATCGTAAGTGACAAACAAAACAAAAATGCAAATAAGAATTCACCATAGAGTTTATCAATAAACCAAATATCGAAAATAACAATAACAAAAAAGACAGGGATATACTTAAATATGCCAAGTGTAGTAAATGAATTTTTATATTTAACAAACCATTGAAACAAAAATGGGACTAAGGAATAAACTGTTAAATATGTGATAATTAATGCGACATAAATGATAAGCAATGTATTTGACAGTGCGGCGGCTAAATTATATTCTATCCAAACAAGATTTAATGATTTTAGCAAGAGGGATGGCCTGGGTAACAATCTATTGATGGGTAAGATAAATTCAAAAAGAAGAACATATACGAAAAGAATTACAGCTACCAAATAAAAAGCATTTCTGAAATTACTCCCTCTTTCTTCCATAGAATTTCCCATTTACCGGATAAAGTAATATTAATATGAATATATCAATTGCTGTAGTTTAAATCAACTGTTCATCTTTTAAAAACGGGTTATGCTTTTTCTCATGAGCAATAGTGCTTTCTGCTTGATGACCCGGATAGATGACAACATCCTCAGGTAAAACAAATAATTTTTCTTCTATAGATCTTACCAATGTTGGTAAATCTCCGTTCCATAAGTCGGTACGACCTATGCTTTCTCTAAACAGAGTATCACCTGTAAAACAAATTTTATCCTTTTCGAAATATAGACAAATTCCGCCGGGAGAGTGTCCCGGTGTAAAAATAAACTTCCCTTTTGTTTTACCGATTACAAATTCTTCATTATCAGCCACAAACTTATCAGGTTCAGGAGAAGCAGTTAAAGAAACACCGTAACTATTTGCTACTCCCAGCATCAATCCCAACAAATAAGCATCCTTTTTATTTGCTAAGATAATCGGATTGTATTTTCGCTTGATAAAAGAATTACCAAAGATATGATCAATGTGGCAATGAGTTAATATAAGAAAATCAAGCTTAATTGAATTTCTTAGAATAAAATCTTCAACAAAGGCTCTTTCATCGGCATTATAACAGCCCGGATCTATTATAGCCGCAATATTTGAATCCTCATCCCAAATCAAATACGTATTTTCAAGAAATGGGTTAAATACGAAACAGTGTGTTTTTAACATTTATTTTCTATAAAAATTATTTGTTAGTCTTTGCACTACCTGTTTAGTATAACTTTCATAATTATCCCTTACTTCCTCCATTGAATCACCTGAAAACTTCTGCAAAAATAATTTAGATAAAGTCCAGGCAACGACAGATTCTCCAATAACAGCACATGCAGGAACAGCACAAAAATCACTTCTTTCACGTCTTGCCTGAATCGATTTCATGGTTGAAAGATCTACCGACTGAAGAGGAGACATAAGTGTAGAAATGGGTTTCATTGCCGCTCTGATAATTATCGGCAAACCTGTAGACATACCTCCTTCTATTCCGCCTGAATGATTCGTTTTTCTAGTAAATTTATTTTTACTAATCATTATTTCATCGTGCACCTGTGAACCATATAAATGCGCCATTTCGAAACCCAACCCTATTTCAACGCCTTTAACAGCTTGAATTGACATAATTGCCTGAGATAATTCAGCATCCAGTTTAGTATCATACTGCATAAAACTTCCCAAACCTACAGGAACTCCGGTTACTATAACATAAAAAGTTCCGCCAAGTGTATCTCCCCTTTTCTTTGCAACCTTGATTTTATTAATAATTTTATTACCCTGGTCATCATCAAGTACACGTACTTCATTTTTATCAGCTATTTTATTGATTTTATCCGCGCTTATTAATTCGGTAATCTTTTGATCAAAGAATTTATCTATAAAATTTGCTTTCGAATAAATTCCGCCAATACTTTCAACATAACTTCCGATCTCAATCCCAAAATCACTTAGAAGTTTACGTGTTACCGAGCCGGCAGCAACGCGCGCGGCGGTTTCCCTGGCACTTGAGCGTTCAATTGAGTTTCTAATATCATTAAAATTGTATTTCATTACTCCCACAAGATCGGCATGACCGGGTCTCGGCACGGTAATCTTTTCAACTTGATTCTCAATCGGAGAGATACTCATTTTTTCATTCCAGTTTTCCCAATCTCTGTTTTTAACAAAAAGAGATATTGGGGAACCCAATGTCTTTCCGAATCTAACTCCGGAAAGAAACTCAGCTGTATCAGTTTCGATTTTCATCCGTATACCGCGTCCATAACCCGATTGTCTTCGTTTTAATTGTTCATTCAGATACTCTTCCGAAATTTCGAGATTGGAAGGTATTCCGTTAATAATTGCAGAAAGACCTTTACCGTGGGATTCACCGGCAGTTAACAATTCTATCATATTTTATATTTAAGTTGGTAAATAATAAACCAAATATAAAAAAAGCGTCCGTTAATTGGACGCTTTTATTTTAAGAAATGTCTATAATGTTAATTTGGTATATCAATACCGATTAAACGTGAATTACCATCCTTATCTACAAGTTTAAGCAAAATTGACTGCCCTTTCTTATTTTCTATTATGGATTTAAGTTCGGAAACAGCATTTACTTCTTTATGGTCGGCAGAAACTATTACACTTCCCTCAGATACTCTTTGATTATAAGCCTTGCTGAATTCCTTTACATCGGTAACAAGAATCCCGTTTTTTATTTTGAATTCATTTAATTCGGAAGCAGACAAATTTCTTGCTTTAATTCCAATATTGTCGAAACTAATTTCCTTAACTGCATCCAGATCTTTTCCTTTTTTATTAAGTTCGGATACATTAGCGGTTTCTTTGTCTTCATCACGAGCTTTAAGAGTTACGTTTCTCTCGATTTGTTTCCCTTCACGGAAAATAGTAAGTTTAACTGTAGTACCGGCACGTTTTGAAGCGACATAAGACTGAAGTTCATTAGGGAGATTTGTTTCTTTTTCATCTATTTTAAGAATAATATCCCCTTCTTTTATATCCTCTTTTGATGCTGAACCTCCTTTAACAATATCCTGAACAAGAACACCTTTAGGTTCACTTAATCCGACAGCTTTGGCGGTTGAAGCATCTACTTCAGAAATTTGGACTCCAATATATCCGCGGCTTACCTTACCATTTGCAATTAAATCAGTAGCAACTGTTTTAGCAAGATTAACCGGTATTGCAAACCCATAGCCTATATAACTTTGAGTCATTCCGTTTGTAGCAATAGCAGAATTAACCCCAATAACTGCACCGGTTAGATCTACCAAAGCACCGCCGCTATTTCCGGGATTTATCACAGCATCCGTCTGAATGAAATTTTCAACACCATATCTATCTTGTATAATATTAATATTCCTATGGGTTGCACTAATAATTCCAGCAGTAACAGTAGAAGCAAGAGCGAGCGGGTTACCAATTGCCATAACCCATTGTCCCACTCTGATTTTATCCGAATCACCGAAGTAAGCTGCAGGTAAATTTTTTGCATCAATTTTAATTACTCCGAGATCGGTAAGAGGATCGGTACCTACTACCGTTGCCTCAAATACTCTTTTATCATGAAGTGTGACTGTAACCTGTTTGGCATTTTCAACAACATGATTATTGGTAAGAATATAACCGTCTTCCGAAATAATTATTCCGCTTCCGCCGCCTTGTTGATCTTTAGGTACATCATCTTTAAACGGGAAAAAGAAATGGAATTCTTCCGGCATTTTATTTTTAACTGATGATACAACAGTAATTTGAACGATTGACGGTGTAACTTTTTCCGCAACCTGTATAAAAGCATTATTAAATGCAGAAGCATCAGCATTGAGTTGTTCTACCGGAGGTCTATCCGCTCCTATTTTTACATTACCATAACCCGGACGAACCCACCCGAATCCCGAAACCAATACAGCACCGAAAACAACACCTATAAAAATTAATGCAGCAGTTGCAAGAATGTTCTTCTTTCTCATTTATTTATTCCTTCTATTGTTTAAATTATTTTCAATGATTTTATCCCTGTGAATTCATTCACATGGTTCATTAAGAATCTCTCAAGTAATTTTATGATCAAGTCCAATTCCTTTTCGCCATACTGAATATCATTGTTTTTTGAATTTAGACAAAGCATAAGATTAAAAAGTTCCTTAGTAAAATCAAAAACTGTTATTCTATCTTTTCGGCATTCACTGCAGAGCAACCCATTTTCATAATTGTATGAAACAGAATCTCCCCGCACCAATGGCTTGCTGCATATACCGCAGATCTGAAACTGTAATTCATAACCAATTTCTTTGAGAAAAAACAAAAAATATTTAACAAAAAATAATTTAGGATTATCACCGGCACCATCTAACAACGCTAATATTTTAACAGTTCCATCAAATAATTTTTTATTGTTTTCATTTTCAAGTGTAAGACTTGTCAACAGTTCCAATATTGAAGATGCATACTTGAATTTTTCATAATCATCCCTTATACGAGAATAACTCTTAATTAAATCTACATCGCTAACGATCTGCAGATTACGAGTTTCTTTTTTATAAAGTACAATCTGAACCAGATTTGTAGTGTCGATTAGAAGTCCGATTTTTGATTTAGGCGAACGAGCTCCTTTTATAATGGCTGATATTTTTCCAAAATCTTCGGAATAAAATGTGGCTATTTTGCTGGAATCACCGAAATTTATTCTACGCAAAACAATCGCTTGGGTTTTTATTATTTCAGACATTTATAAAATTAAACGGAGGTTTATGAACTCCTTTTTCAGTAATAATTGCTGTTATCAGTTCATTATGGGTTACATCAAAAGCAGGGCAGTATGCAGGATAGTCTTTAGTAATCTGCCTACCTCCGAATTCAGTTAATTCCTTCCCGCTTCTTGATTCAATTTTGATATAATCACCGTTGAGACAATTATAATCAATTGTTGTACCGGGGGCAGCAATATAAAAAGGAATATTGTGAAAACTACAAAGAACCGCAAGATTATATGTCCCGATTTTATTGGCCGAATCCCCATTTACCGCAATTCTATCCGCGCCTGTTATAACTAGATCTATTTTACCTTTTTGCATCAAAACCGCAGCTGTTGAATCGGTATTAATTGAGAATGGAATGCCCAGATTATCCAATTCCCAGGCAGTCAATCGAGAGCCTTGTAATAAAGGACGAGTCTCATCAGCATAAACATGCTCAACCAAATTGTTTTCAAATGCCTTTCGGATAACATTCAATGCGGTTCCGTTACCGCCAGTTGCCAAAAAACCGGTGTTGCAATGAGTAAGTACTTTGCACTTCTTTTTGAATATTGTTAATCCGTTTTCAGCAATTTTATTACATAATTTTATATCTTCATTATGAATTTCTTTGGCTTTTTGAACAAGCTTAGAAAATAAATTATCTTCATTTTGAGACTCATTAAATACTTTTTTTATTTCCCCAAGACAAAAAAATAAGTTTACAGCCGTAGGTCTTGTTGAAGCTAATCTTTGAAATGCTTTCTCAAAGATTTTGGTTTGTTCTTTCGAAGGTACATCTTTAAGTGAAAGTGCCAACGCATAAGCAGCAGCAATACCTATAGCAGGCGCGCCTCTAATTTCCAACCGTTCAATTGCTTCTGCAATTCTCTCAAATTTATCTGAAATTATTACTTCTTCTTCAAGCGGAAGCTTGGCTTGATTAATAAATCGTAAATTATTTTCCTTTAATTCAACAGCACATAGCATTTTTTATCCTAGCTGAAACTTGAAAGTTCTCTGAACTCAATAAATCGGTTATGAATTTCAAGAAAACTTAAGTCCTCCAGTCCTTTAGTGCTGAATTTTTCAACGCAGAATGACGCCATAACGCTACCGTATACAACAGCGCGTTTTAATGATTCAAAAGAAATTTCACGATTTTTATGAAGATATCCCGTAAAACCCCCTGCAAAAGCATCGCCGGCACCTGTAGGATCAAATATATTTTCCATTGGATAAGCTGGAGCAGAAAAAACAGTGCCATCACCGAAGAGTAATGCACCATGTTCACCTTTTTTAATGATCAGGTATTGAGGACCCATCTCGGAAATTAATTTAGCAGCTTTTATAAGATTCGGTTCTTTTGAAAGTAGTCTAGCTTCGGAATCATTGATAATCAATACATTAACTCGTTTTAGAACTTTTATAAGATCTTCTTTTGAACGGTCAATCCAGAAATTCATAGTGTCGCATACAATAAATTTCGGATTTTCAAGCTGATCAAGCACTGTCGTTTGAAGTTGAGGAGCTATATTACCAAGTATTATGAAATTACTTTTTCTACTTTTTTCAGGAAGTATCGGATTAAATTTTTCAAATACATTCAGGTCGGTAAAAAGTGAATCACGAACATTAAGGTCATAATGATAGCGGCAACCGTAACGGAATGTTTTAGCTCCTTTAACAATTTCCAGTCCTTCAAGATCAATATTATGTTTTTCGAGCATATCCATATTTGCTTTTGGAAAATCATCACCGACAATTCCGACAATTTCAACCGGACCGGTAAAGTAACTAGCGGCTAATGAAATATATGTGGTTGATCCCCCAAGTGCATTTTGAATTTTATCGAAAGGAGTTTCGATATCATCTAAACCGATAGAACCTACTATTAATAATCCCAACTTGTACCTCATTGTATTGTAAAAATTCGGGTGGAAATATAAAAAAATACCTGATAAAATAAACCTCAAAACGTTTTTGGCGCTTAAAAATACGCCCTTGCCTCTGCGCGCATGGTTTGGATAACTTTACTTGCCCCTTGAATTCTTGCATCATAACTTAATGATGTTTGAATAAAACTTGCCAACTTGTAATCAAAGAATCCCCTCCAGAAATAATTTTTCCCTATCACATTTCCTTGAGTAACTTCAAAAGGAACATTATAAGATTTAGAAGATGAAGTCAATTCGGTTCGTTCCATCTCAAGACGTAATCGTCCCGAATTCTCAAATGAAAAATTAATTCTTACTGAAACAGAATTTGTATTTATAGTTGCCGGTATTTTCGGATAATCATCCAAACTGCTACCCGAACTTATTTTAAACCCAACTTCAATATCACGAACCGGGCGATATGAAAAGTCAGTTGTAAAATCATTACGTGTTACATTTCGGGATTGATTTAATGTCGAAGGAGAAACCAAATTATCATTTTGATTAGTTAAATCTGTCTGATTACCAATCTCCTCGATCATCTTAAATCTTATTCTTAAAGTCCTCTCGCTGAAATACGCTTTTTCAACACCACCGCTGAAGTCATTAAGAGATTTCTTCTGATCATACCTCAATCTGAAAGAAAGCTCGTTACTATTCTGAAATAAATTAATATCGTGCTGGAAGAATTGTGTGCCGTTGATTGTAGTTGAGTCGTTCAAGAATTTAGAAAAATGAAGCAAGTAAATATCTTTAGTGTTTTCATCTTTGCTGTTCTCTTCAATACGCCACGAAGTTTCAGTGGCTATTGGTTTTATAATTTGGGATAAAAACCCATTCCCAGCTGCGATTTTACTGAAATCAACTTTCCACCTTGTGTTAGTTTTCAGATCAATAACCGGATATAATTTGTCGGTTGGAACAGTAATTAAAGAATAATCACCGTCATATGCAGTAAGCTGAAATTCATTTTCATCGGCGATCCCGTTATTGTTTAGATCTCCCAAATAGATATAGTTACCGGTTCCTTTGGGAACAGGCACAAATACTTTCTGAAGACGAGCTGTTTGTTCCGTTGCAGCCTGATAATACAAATCCCCGTTTATAAATCCATTCCAGAAATTAAATTTACTTTGTGAGAGGAGTAAGACTGTTTGATTATCCGCGTAACCTCTTCTTCGAAATTCCCCGGTATATTTTTTATCTCTGAAAGTCATATTCAATGTACTTGAAAATTCCTTCAAACCTTTATAACTTAATTGGAATTGCTCCATAGATGCATCTGATTGCGTCGTCATTATACTGCCAAGCGGAAACGATTCAGTGCGAAATGAATAACTTACTTTAGCATCTAATTTGGAAGTTATTGTATATTCAACAAAGGGTGCTACTTCAGAATATCTCAAACTTGTAGGCAGCAAGGTATCTGCCGGAGAAACTTTATCCTCTCTGTTTTCATAATTGAAATCAACACCAGGTTTGAACGAACCTATGGAATAAAACGCACTTCCGGTTTCTTTAAGCCATTTCGTACTAACATTTGTATCAGCAGATGCGACATAATCAATATTAAAATCAAATTTAGACTTCTGACCGTCGGCATAATTTATTTGAGTTGAAATTCTGTCTGAACTGAAATCGTTTCCCTGTTTCACATAACCATATTTAGAATTAATGGAAAGATTTTTAATCGGCAAGTATGTTAATGTGAATTCCCTTAATATCTGATCTTCAGGTTGATTCTGAGTTGGCAAATTGTAATACCGGCTGAATTCGACTTCATTAATTCTATCCAGTGATGAATAGTTTCCTTGAATAAACCTGTCTTTTAAGCTTAAGCCTATTTTTCCAATTGATAGTCCTCCGATTTTTATTTCCAAAGGAGTAATATCAAGTAAAAATTTCCTTGCGTACCCAAAATCATTACCTTTGTCAAGATCTGAAAATTTATTTTGATTCCAATCACTGCCGGATAGTTCTGCTGTAAGACTTATTCCATCTATAATTTTCCCGCTAACAGAAAGATTCCCTAACTGTTTAAGTTCAGGCATCGGGAGATATGTAACCGGTAAATAGGCGCCGTTTTTAATTCCGGCAAAACTATAATTACCAAGACTTTGTTTTACATAATCTCCACTACCGTCACCTACATATGTAAAAGAAACATTATATATAGAAGTAGCGCTACCTGGGGAATATTTATAATAAGAAAACTGTTGAGAATTAACGAGCGTATCTATTTTTGTATAGGTGCCCTTTATTTTACCGGTTGAATCTGCAACAGCCAACTGAACTCCGGATACAATAGCTGCATTTCTATTATTTCCCGCTCGTTTTAATGTGTTTATCTGATCCTGAGTAAAAGCAGAATTAATTGGATTATTTTCATCATCACCTTCACGGAAATAACCTACACCTACACTAAGTCTGTCGCCAATTAATTTGGTTTGGAAATCCGCACCGAAAAAATTCCTATTGTAATTCTGATCGGAATATTGAAAATCAACCGATATACGGCTTACTGATGTAATTAATCTTTTAGGTGTAAATGTTAACATGGCATTGGCATAATCAATAGTATAGTCATTATTCTCTCCACGCTTCATTTGAACTCCGTCAAGATAAACCAACTCACTTCCGGCAATTAAAATAATAGCATTTTCATTATTGACTCCATATAATCTGTAAGGGCCTTGATTCCCATCCATCCCGGTAAATTGATTTGTATTAAATTTCCCTCTGGAGGCGGCAACTGCAATAGTTCCTTTTGTATCACCGAACATGAATTCCCCTTTTAATCCCTGAAGCTTTCTGTTAATCTGTCCGAATTCATTATCTTTTATATTCAGATCAAAATCCCCGAATGTTCCTACTGCGTTCTTGTGTCTGATTTCAATAAAAACTTTGTCAAGCTCCTGAAGAGTTTCAGTATTCCCTTCCGGCTGAATAGGCGTGTTTTCATCTGTAAGAGCAGCCACCAAATCAATATCATCAGAAAGTTTGCCCGAAAGCTGCAAACGTAATCCGCTGGTCAATGTAAAATCGCTATTAGTTCCTACTGTAAATCCTCTTATCAGAGCGCCGCTTTTCTGCATATCTTTCCCAAAAATTGATTCCGAAGTTAATGCTTCATTTAATTTTTTCATTGTCCTTAAAGTATCAAGTTTTTTATCATCTATCAGGGTTAATAGACTTCTCCGTTTGTATTCCTTTTTCAAATTCAGTTTTATAGTTCTATATGAAATAATTATAGTATCTATCAGAGTAAATTTGTAATCAGAAGAGATTGAAAATGAACCTTTTGAATAATTAATCTGATAATCGCTGCGGGACAATACTTTTTTATGAATAATTATACTTTCGGTAAACGGGACTATTTGGAATGAAGATATTTTGTAGAGATTATCAAAATTTATCCGGATAGTATCTTTGACAAGATCAGAAACAGGTGTTTGAGAGAATATTGAGGAATACCCTAACTCGAATAAAAATATAAGGCAAAGGTTTAGATGTATTTTTTTCAATTAGCAACTTTAAGAATTATGAATTATGAATCATGAGTTATTGAGGAATAATTTAATTGATGAATTAAAAGGAGTGCGGTTATAGCGTAACTCATAATTAATAACTCATAAATTTTTACTCGTACCGCAGCGCTTCAATCGGATCAAGGTTCGATGCTTTGACTGCGGGATAAACACCGAATACTACTCCGACAAATGTTGTAACAAATAATCCTACCAGTACCCATCCAATTGGAAGAACAACAGAAACTCCAAGATATAATGCAACTAAATTTCCGCCGATCAAACCTAGTAATATTCCTATTAATCCGCCGACCCAGCTTAATGCAACAGCTTCAATTACAAACTGCATCAGAATATTAATTTTTCTTGCACCGATGGCTTTTCGCACTCCGATTTCCCTTGTCCTTTCTGTTACAGAAACAAGCATGATATTCATTATGCCTATACCGGCGGCAAGTAATGAAATAAATGCAATTACAGCGGCGCCAAGCTTAAAATATTTTGTTATGGAATTAAACTGATCGATCAGTTGGTCATTAGTTACAATTTCAAAATCATTTTCTTGTCCCAGACCGACTTTTCTGATTTTTCTCAAAGCTCCGGTAACTTCATCCTGAGTAGCAGTAATTAATTCTTTGTCCCGGCACATAATTACATATGATGATGTTCTTTCATTACCATATATCCTTTGAAAATTTCCAAGAGGAACTACAGCGAAATTATCACGTGACTGGCCGAGAATACTCCCCCGTTTTTCAAATACACCTATTACTTGAAAATTATAATTATCAATTTTAATCATCTGTCCAATCGGATATATTTTTTTAAGAACTTTATCGACAATATCGGTACCAATAACACAAACCGGTCGGGAATAATCAATGTCTGCTTTTGTAAACAATCTCCCTTCCGCAACTTTCAAATCGAATGCCTGTAAATATTCCAGGTCAACTCCGGCAATTGCAACATCGGGATTTGTTTTTTCACCACCGAATTTAACTATTTTACCCATTACATTTTGTGAAATACCAATAGCCAGAGGAAGTTGCGTCATTTCTTTCAGTTTATCGCCTTCTTCTACGGTCAAATCTTTTCTATTACGAAATTGATGTGAGCGGGGACCGCCAAATTGAAGAGCCGGCCACTTTTGAATTATAAAGTTACTGCTTCCGATCGAATTGAATGTATCTTCTACACTTTTTTGAACTGCGCTTATGGAAGTCATAACAATGATTATTGAAAAAAGTCCTACGGCAATTCCCAGTAGTGTTAATATTGATCTTAGTTTACTTCCCCTTATCGAACCCATCGCAAGTTTTATGCTTTCAATTACCTGCATAATTATTCATACCTCAATGCGTCAACCGGATTTAACCGTGAAGCTTTATATGCAGGTAAAAATCCGGATATAATCCCGACCAAAGCTGAAATGAGTAAAGCAAGAAGAGCAATCGATATCGGCATAGAAGTTGGTAAAAACTGATTAATAATTAAACTGAGTGGAAATGAAATCATTAGACCAATAATTCCTCCCATCAGACAAATAATAGCAGCTTCTATTAAGAACTGAAGAAGAATAGACCAGGTTTTTGCACCGATGGCTTTTCGTACTCCGATTTCCCTTGTCCTTTCTGTTACAGAAACAAACATGATATTCATTATACCTATAGCTCCTACAAACAAGGAAAGTGCAGTAATTACAATTCCTGCAAGAGCAATAATTCCGATAGTCTTGTCGTACATTTCTTTAAATACTTCCTGCTGATTAATAGCAAAGTCATCCGGTTTCTCTGGAGAAAGTTTTCTTATCACGCGCATCGCAGCAATTATTTCTTCTTTTACATCATCAAGTTTTGAAACATCACCAACCTTAACATCAATTCTAAATCTATCCTTTGCTTCGCCTATAACGGTTTCAAAAGTTTTTATCGGCATTATTATTTGTCCATCAAGACTAAATGAACCTAAAAATCCCGAACCTTGCTTAGTAAGCAAACCGATAACTTTCATCGGAACATCGCTTATCGTAATATCTTTATTTATCGGACTTTCAAACGGGAAAAGCGCGTCAGCTATATCTTTTCCGATTACACAAACTTTTCTGCCTGCTCTGACGTCAAGTTCATTCATGAATCTTCCTTCATCAAGGATTATCTGACTGGTTTTCTGAAATTCCTCGGTTGTACCATAAACTATTGTTGCATCAACAGCTTTACCTTTTCTTTTTACTGTTGATCCGAATGTTCTTTTATTTGGAGCCATCGCTTCGTAATTTTTAAGAGTTGCCCGGAGTTTTTCATACTGCTCCATAGTAATATCTTTTCTGTTGCGGAATTTGCTCCAATCACCGCCGGCAAACCAAGGTATTTTATCAACGTATAGAACATCGCTTCCGAAAGAAGAAATTGAATTAACAAATGCTTCCTTTAAACCAATAATAGCAGTGGACATTGTAGTTACTGCAACAATACCTATAATAATTCCTATAGTAGTGAGAACAGAACGCAGCTTATTTACTTTTATGGCTCTCAGCGCTATATATAGGATTTCCTGAAGTTCAATAAAGAATATTTTCATTTTATACGATTAAAATTAGTTTGCAATATAATTGTTACAAGTCAAAATAAAAATGAGTGGCTTAATAATTCCCCTATTAGATAAAATTATTTTTATATAAAAACTGGTAAAGGATATAATCTAAAGAAAAATGAAGTCACCACCTGTCTAAGGTAGAAAATATTTTTTTTTCTAAAATCTCGAAGTTGACAACTATTTCTCCAATATTTACAATATAAATTTTATTAAGTTTTCAAATCATCAAATCAATATGGCATTATATTACCTTTATTAATTATACGGAGATCTGAAGATGAGCAAATTAAGTGTTCTTTTATTAATAGTATTTTGTTCAACCCGGTTTTGCTATGCTCAGGACACAAGACCCTGGTACGATGGAGAACCAAGACAACATCATGAACCTAATCCCAAAGCTAAAATTCTTCCCGTGATAAAAGTTCAGGGCAACATGTTTGTTGATCCGCAAGGGAACTCTGTTCTATTCCGAGGAATAGCAATTTCAGACCCCGATAAGATTGAACGTCAGGGACATTGGAACAAAGCTCATTTTGAGAAAGTGAAAGATATGGGGGCGATGATTGTCCGTATACCTGTTCATCCGGTAGCATGGCGGGAGCGTACACCTGAAAAATATCTCAAATTACTTGATGAAGCAGTTGATTGGTGCACTGATTTAGGAATGTATGTAATAATTGACTGGCACACCATAGGAAATATTGAAACTGAAGTTTTTCAGGACCCGATGTATAACACGACAAAAAAAGAAACGTATGAGTTTTGGAGAGCTATTTCCAGACATTTTTCAGAAAACAATACAGTTGCATTTTATGAGCTTTTTAATGAGCCAACAAGTTACTACGGACAATTAGGACATATATCCTGGTCAGATTGGAAAAAAATAGTTGAGAATATGATAACTATCATTCGAGCATATGATAAAAAAACCATTCCGTTAATTGCCGGATTTGACTGGGCTTATGATTTGACCCCGTTACGGGAAGATCCAATCAATGCCGAGAACATTGGTTATGTTACTCACCCATACCCAAATAAGCGTAAAGAACCATGGGCTCCTAAATGGGAAGAAGATTTCGGTTTTGCGGCTGACAAATATCCGGTTGTTGCGACTGAATTTGGGTTTGATTCACGCACAGGCGCTATTGATCCTAACGGAGATAATTACGGAAATCAGATTATCGGTTACCTGGAAAGTAAAGGTATCAGCTGGATGATTTGGGTATTCGATCCTGAATGGGGCGGCGCAAAAATAAAAAATTGGAATTATGATCTTACTCCCGGCGGAGAGTTTTTTAAATTAGCCATGCACGGTGAATTGCAAGTTCAGAAAAAGAAATAAGCATTCCTGCAGATTATACTGTTATCATTTAAACTGGGGGACAGATTGTCACCCAGTCGGAATTCAACTTATAACCTGATAGTTGTGAACATGCTGAATTACCAAGCAAGTTATTATATTAGTTTTTTATTCATATAGAGGAAGTATTTTATTTATAATCACACTTATAGTACTGTACCAATCTTGATTTGTAGTACTGGTTGGAAGATATGACCATGCATTTGTAGCTACAACGATAAGATTTAGGTCGGGAACAACAACAATAAATTGTCCGCCGTAACCGTTAGAAAAAAAATATCCATGTGAACCGGTATTTCCGATCCACCAGAAATACCCGTAACCTGGGCCAAAAGGTTCAACATTATTAGTTGTGATCTTGAATGTTGATGCCTTATTTATCCATTCTTCAGAAACAATCCGGACTCCATTATACATTCCTTTATTTAAGTAAAGTTGGCCAATTTTTAACATATCGTGTGGTGTAAGGCCTACGCCGGCAGCCCCATTATTAAACCCCTGGTTATCTGTCTGCCAAAAGTGAAATTCGATTCCAAGCGGTTGAAAAAGATATTGTTTAGCAAATTGAGAAGTCGACATACCGGATGCCTCAGTAAGCACTACAGATGTCAAATGTGCCGCAGGTGAATTATATTCAAAAGTCTGGCCCGGAGTATAGTGCATCGGTTCATTTAAAACAGTTAATACTTGGTTAGGGGAAGTGATCCAATTGTTATAAACAGGTATATCGAGAAGGTCATCTCCAGTAATACCGCTGCTCATAGAAAGCAGATCTTTTATTTTTATATTCGCCTTCACCGAATCTATATATTTATCAAGTGGAAGAAGGTATTTGCCGATTTTTTGATCTTCCGAAGGAATTATATTTTTATCGATTGCGATTCCTATTAAAGTAGCCATCACGCTTTTGGTAACCGAACGCACATCATATACTAATAAAGAATCACCGGGATGGAAATATTTTTCTTTGATTATATGGCCGTCTTTAAAGACGATCAAACATTTTAAATTCGCATCCTGCCCTGCTTGCGAATAAGCATCTTCAAGTGACCATGAGAGTTCCGGAGGACCGAGCGTTTTATCTTCACACGCAGAGCATACTATCAAAAGTGAAATAAACAAACTAAGTCGTAACAATGAATGAACTTTTCTCATGAAAAACAGAGAAATATCCGTGGTAGTTAAGTTTAACCCGGGATATTTTTTCATAGAATGGTTCCTCCTATAACAAACACTATTATTATTAAATAGAATTTTTGCATCATCATGTAATTGAACTGTTTTATTCTCCGGCTTGGATGCAAAAATTACATTTTTAGTATCATGATGAAAATATTTGAAAATAAATCATCATAATATTTTTACTCTAAATAATAATACAGTTGATAGTAAGAATACCCTACTTGATTTATTCAGTAAATATTTTTCGCAATCTTAAAAAAGTCTGCATCATTTTTTAGCAGCCTGTTTTATCCCCATCGAAGCTATCATTTCAACCGGCTTACCTATTTTCAAATTCTTTACCCATCACGCTAAGCGTTATGGACTGATATTTTAAATATTCCGATAAATCGAAATCTCGTTAGGAAAATGCTGTTATTAATGAAACTCCCCGTCGAAGAGTAACTGGGTATCTTAAACCTGCCTCGCGTTGACGCGAGTCAAGGCGGGAGATTTTTTTTATGCGCCGCAAGCGGCGAAGAATCGACCTTAAAACCGCCTTCGGCGGATTAAAGTGGTTCGATAACAAACTGCATCGGAAGAAGAATAATTATAAGAAAACTATATTTCTAAAACTATTTTTAATTTTAATCTTGCTCTATTTATTGACTAACGTATTTGTTCTTATTTTTTACGATGTAAATTATACCCGCAACAATAATTAACACTCCCCACCAAATATTTGCATGCAAATAAGCCAATTTAACATCTTGATTTGAGGGATAGAATAAATCATAAATTCCCGCAGAAAGTTCTATCAGACCGATCATGAACATAATCAATCCAACTAAAAACCAGATGCTTCTCATTCCTTTTTTACCGGCGTCCATAATTTCTCCTACCAAAGAACAATATTAATGATTATAAAAATTACCAAAGTAACTGCTGCCCAGAATTCCGGCTTTTTATAAAGCACAATTTTTTCTTCAACAACTTCATTATTATCATTTAAACCGTAAACAAAACCTTTCAGCTCTTCGTCTGTTTTGTTTTTTGTGAAGTAACTAACAACTATTGCAGTACCGGTTGAAATTAACCAAGCCCAAACTGCGCGCCAAAAATTTGCAGCCATATATGATTGGGCGCTGGCTCCGCTGAAATCCGGAATTACAAAACTTACAGGGATTACTTTAATTTCTTGAGCAATAAATAATGCGACAGCTACAAAAGTACCTACAAGCATTCCCCACAACCCGCCTTTTGGTGTGATAAATTTCCAGAACATTCCTAAAATAATTATTGCAACCGATGGCGAAAGAAACATTGAACTAATCGCCTGCAAATAATCGATTACTGTAGGCATACTTCGTGCAATATAAGCTCCAGCAACGCTTAATAATATACCGATTACTGTAGCTAATCTTCCTATGGTTAGAAGTTTTTGCGACGATGCCTTTTTATTAATTACCGAATGATAAATATCGTATGTCCAAACAGCATTAAACGAACTCATATTTCCCGCCATACCCGCCATAAACATTGCAACCATTGAAGTAACACCAACGCCGATTAAACCGGGAGTAAAATACCTTCTCATCAGCAATGGCATCACCGAATCGTAATTTACTTTTCCGTTCTCTATTAGCAAGCTGAATCCGCTTGAAGGATTGTTAATTAATACCAATGCAATTAGTCCGGTTCCCACTACAACCGCGCCAAGAAGAAGTTTAAAATACGATCCTATTATCGGTGTCATTCTTGCTGAGCGTAAATCTTTTGCAGAAAATGCACGTTGAATAATTAGAAAATCTGTTGTCCAATATCCGAATGCTATTGCAAAACCCAATCCTAATACCAATCCTCCCCACGTAATATACATCGGGTTATTCTGCGGGCTTCCGGAGGTTGACCATAAGGTTTTAAATCCTACCGAAAGAGCTTTTGAAATTGCTGCTGGTCCTCCAATATCTACTAATCCCAAAATTGGAAGGATCAAAATACCTGCCCAAATTAAAAAGAATTGAAGAATTTCCGTGAACATTGCAGAAAGCAAACCGCTGAGAGTAACATAAAGAGCAACAAATGCAGCAGAAAGCCAGATGCTCATATCCCAGTTCCATCCGAGAAAAGTATGGAAGATTAACGCCTGCAAGTAAAGGGCAATTCCCGATACCAAAACCATATTTACAACGAACATTGCTGCGTTAAAAACGCGCGAACTTTCGTTGAAACGGGCTTTCAAGTAACCGGGTATTGATTTGATTTTACTGTGGTAATAAAACGGCATCATGAAAACACCCAGAAATAACATTGCAGGAACAGCTCCGATCAAATAAAAGTGAGCGGCATACAAACCGTATTTGATGCTTTGTCCAGCATAGCCGATTACCTCCATCGAACCCATGTTAGCAGACATAAATGCGATGCCGCAAACCCACATGCTGTTTCTTCTTCCGGCAAGGAAAAAATCATCGTCTGTTTTTGTGAACTTTTTGAGATAAAAGCCGATCCATGCGATGAATGCGAAGTATACAATCATTATCGCCCAATCGAAAGGTGAGAGAGGAATTGAGACCATTGATAGTTCTCTTTATTGTTTTAAATTGATTAGTTAATGTTAAATTCTTATTTCTTCAACATACCCCTCTTCAGCATTATATTCGGCAACTTGATC
>Ga0182027_10003012_pt1 | contig 26994 bp, 28 predicted proteins | sample 712E1DmetaG_FD_121300 | JGI IMG/M metagenome (GOLD analysis project Ga0182027, IMG submission 121300) | Permafrost microbial communities from Stordalen Mire, Sweden - 712E1D metaG (Illumina Assembly) | ecosystem: Environmental > Terrestrial > Soil > Wetlands > Permafrost | place: Sweden...
ATACTACTCGTATATCTGGGCGGAGGTACTGGATGCCGACAGCGTGGAATGGTTCAAGCAACACGGCGGCCTCACGCTGTCAAACGGCGCCCATTTCCGTCAGACGGTTCTGTCGCGCGGCGGTAGCGAGGAACCAATGACGCTGTTCCGCAATTTCACCGGGGGAGAGGCGGATATCAAGCCGCTGCTGCAGCGCCGCGGACTCGATCAGGCGCCGGCACCCAAGAATGATTAGCCGGAATTCTGCAGCCCCATCCGAAAAACAGGTCTAAAAGCGGGAAGGGACTTGGCGTGGGAAGTAGCGGCGAGTGCCAGCAAGCCGACCTTGCTCGGTGCCCTTGTCGAACGGGCAAGCCGACGCAGTTGCCTCGCCCCTTTTGTCATTTAATAGATGACATCGGGATTCGAGAATCACCGGCGACGGAACCACTCGCTGGCTCGCGGCCACACAAACAAGTGCTGTTCCAAAGGAGCCGGCTGTAGTTCTGGGGCGCCGGATCCTTTCCTTGTCCGCTTCTATTTCTTGTCGGCCTGCGACGTCGGCGGCTTGGTCAGGTCGATAACCGGATGTTGCGTCGGATCCGCGTATTCCAACACCTTGAGGTCGCCGATCTCGACATGACCTTGGTGTTTGTCCGATGTGTCCACCCAGACCGGTTGGGGAGTATCCCGGCCGATACTGGGGCCAGCGGTCACAATCGCGATCGGCAGCGAAGTGTCCAGCGCGAGACCGGACGAGGGAAGACTGATTCTGGTTTCCCACAGCTGTTTCAGCTTTCCTTCAGCGGCCGCCTGGAAATCGTACGAGCGGATCAACGCCACATAGAGGTCGTTGTTGGCCGCACTATAGACCTCGTCCGCGACCAGGCTTCCCTTGCTGACCATCATTCGCCGGAAGTCTGAAAGGCCGACCCCTAAATCACTTTGCTGGTTGGCGTCTTCCATCATATGCCCCAGTTTCTCGCCACCCAGGAATCTCAGCACGCTCTTTGGCGGTCCAAACGAGAGCCCGGGACCTCCAATTCTTAGTGTGCCCCAAGCGAACGCCAGAAATTGCGTCGGCGGGTGCTTGTCGCTCGCGAGCATATAGCCCTGCTTCGCAAGGGTCTTCACTATCAAAGCCAGCATCTGGTCGTTCTTCGGAGGCATTTCACCTCCCATGGGGCGGCCAAGCTCGCGAAAACCCAGGTTACAGGCTTCATAATAGACTGGAGATTTCAAAGACACTACAGGCAGGAGCGAGCCATCAGGAGTGAAATCGCTCACGGTAATGATAGTCTCGTTGCGCGGAGGCAGAAATGACAGGACCCCGGCGAAGAGATCCTTCTGTGAGAGAGATAATATCCCAAGCACCGCCAACAGTGATCGGAATAATCTCTTGCTCGACCGGGCCTGGAAGCTGGTTGAAGCGCGCATTGTTTTGCTGTCAGAGGGTGTCTTATGCCGGCTCGGAATCAATTCCTGGGTGAGGATTCGAATCATCTTGCTCGCAGCGTGCCAGACTTCGCTTGTCCGTCACAACCCGCGCATTTGTAGCTTGTTGATCCACGACATAGCACAGTCGTGGCCCTTCGCCAACTTCTCGAATTTGGGGAGAGCACCCAATCGGGCGTCTCCATGGAAGTCTGGCCTGGTTGCAGCCAACCAAATCAAAACAGGAATCCGCCGGGCGTTCGGTCCGCCAGAATCCTTGCTCACCAGCGATAGGTTACGCCGGCGGAGGTTTCCCGGCGGGAGGCAGGGACGGCCGGCACTTGCTGAAAAGCGCTGTTCCAAAGATTGTCCACCTGAAAATGGAAATCGATATTTCTCCAGATCGGAGGGCGGTAGAAAAATCCCAATGATGAAATGATTGCCTGGTTGCCTCCTTCAGTGCGCAACGGATCGGGTTCTTGAATGCTCGCCTGGTTGTCCATGCGCAGTTCGAAGCCGCGCCCCAGCCGGGCCACAACGGCCAGCGTCAACCGATCCCTGGGAAAATTGAGTGCGTAAAAGCTGCCGTCCACCGTTGCGGCGCCATAGTCGGCCTGCTTCTGCAGATAGGCATAACCAAGGACGACATCGCAAAACGAACTCGACCAGCGCACCGTTCCTTCAATTCCAGCAGTATCGATGTCGACCGGGTTTGCGATGCGCCCGAACACGCCGTTCTGAAAAGTCCAATCCACCAGATGGTCGTCGCGACGACAAAACACAGCGACATGCACTTGCCAGGCGCCCTGCGTAGCGTCGCGCCCCAGTTCGAGATTGTGGCTGTACGTGCGTCCCAAGTCCGGATTGCCGCGGAATAGTCCGGCGGTCTGGCTGGAATCGAGCGCCGTGTAGGTCGGCACCTGGCTGGAGTCGGCATAATCGAGATAAAGGCGACTTGAGCCGCCCGCCGGCCCGGTCTTGTCCAGAGCGATCTCGGCCAACGGGGAAACTGCCGATCCCTCGCGGTTGGTGTCGTCCAGCGTCACCCCGGTCTTCACCGTCAACCGCCGCCCGTCGGCGAGCGACCAGACCTTTTCGGGATCTACGCCGACCTTGGTGTAGGTCCGCGAATGGAACCGGCCAAAAAAAAGCGACGTGGATTTGAGATCGTCGGTGAGAACCGCCACGTCATAGCCAATCCCGATGACGCCGAGGTCATCGTGTCCGAACACAGTGACGCCATCCATCCAGGTCGTGGTTTGAAAAGGGTGGATGGGACCGAGCGGTGCGAAGCGGTTGAACGCATAATCGTCCTTGTTGCGCCGCCAGAAAACGGCCGCTTCGAGCTTATCGCCCGGCCCCCAGCTAATACGGTGGTTGAGCGCCACGACAGCGGTCTCCAGATCGTCAGTCTCGTCAGAGTTGAACGGCGTGTAAAGATTGGGCCAGCCAATGAATTTCGACTGATATCCGTAGTAAAGATCCGTCTGCGAACCGTCATCCGCGAGCTGGATCCGCCCATTATAGCGCTGGTAATGGTGATCGCCATACGGCACGGAACCATCGGAGGACGAAAGCGCAACCTCAGCGTCCGCGGCCAGCACACGGCCTGCCACGCGACTGTCGCACACGATCCCTTGGTAAATGCTGCCATCGTAGGAACCATACTGCCCCGCCGTCGCCGTCAACTCGCCACGCTCACGAATAGCCTGCCAGTCATATGCAACAGTGCCCACATCCGCATTGAACCCGCCGAGCGCGTTGTCCGCGCCGGTCAAGATGCGGGGCGAAGAAATCATCGCCGGAGCCACGGGAAGCTCGGCAAAATAGTGCCCGGTCTGAGGATCGAAGAGGAAGGCGCCGCCAATCCGAAAGCCGGTGTTCTCGAAGATACCACCCCGGATCGCGACATCCGCCTGCCCTTCAGCCTGATTCCGGGCTTCCACATCTAGTAGGGGCTCGTAGCGCAGCGCTGTGACCGGCATCGAAAACGACGCAACGGGATCCTCCAACGCCACCCTTTCCGAAGACACCGGGAAATTCGGCAACTCAACTGGCACCTGGGCCAAAGCACGCGCGGCGATCACTGACACCGCAATCGTCAATGAACGGAATCGTGATCTCATTGCTGAAAGAAAAGAGAGACTAGTCGGCAAGCTTTGGCAGCGCATAGTTAATCGATTTCTATGCATTGGTTAACAATCGATGCCGACAAAACAGCACAGGAACACTTTCGCCGTGATTTTACCCGGCGTCGACCAACGTCATCCCGCGGACAGCCAGCCGCCTCAAACGTCGCCGTCGTTGCCGATGGCTTCGACCGGGCAGCCTTCCATCGCCTCCATGCAGGCCGCAATATCCTCTTCCGTGGTCGGCTGCTTACTCAGATAAGAGTAACCACCTTCTTCGGAACGAGAAAAGAAAGCCGGGGCCGTCTCACGGCAGAGATCGCAATCGATGCACTGCTGGTCGACGTAGAATTTTCCTGCCGCATTGGTTTCCCACTTTTCTGCTTTGTTGGCCATGGTGAACCGCGAACAAAAACGAATGTCGCCGCCTGTCAAGGGTATCTCCGCGGCCCATGCGTCCAGAAGCTTGAAGGATTGCCCTTTCTTCGTCTCATCCGCCTTCCCGCAACCGACCAAAGAAACCCGCCACACCCCCGGTTGCACAAATTTGCAAACCTGCTAGTCGTCCCGGCGACCGCCATTGAGCAACGCCAGCAAATAGAGCAGGCTGCCAAGCGATGAAATGAAGGCGGCGAGATAGGTTAGCGCCGCAGCGTCGAGGGTTTCCGACACACCGGGAAGTTCGTCCCGATCGATGATGCCGAGCTCAGGCAACTCAACCTTGGCCCGCCGGCTGGCGTCGAATTCGACCGGAAGTGTGACCAACTGGAAGACGGTCATCACCAGCAGCGCAGCAACACCGAGCTTCAGCATGATGCCGCCAAAAACCGTTCCGATGAAATAAATGCCGAACACCATGACGAAATAGGTGGCAGGCGCAGCAATCCGCACCGCGGGCATCAACGTTTGGCGAACGCCCATCATCGCATAGCCCACTTTTTGCTGAATGGCATGACCCGACTCATGAGCTGCCACGCCCAAGGCCGCGAGACTGGTGCCGTGATAGTTTTCCGACGAAAGCGCCAAACGCTTGTGTACGGGGTCGAAATGATCGGTCAGATGGCCTTCGACTTCGACGATTTCGACGTCGGTGATGCCAGCGCGGCGCATGACCGCATCGGCCGCTTCCGCTCCGGTGATATGGCCACGGGACAGAATCTGCAGATTCTTGTTGTAGACGGACGAGACGCGCACCTGCGCGTAGAGCCCGAAGAGGATGGGAATGGCAATGAGGACGAACCAGAGGAGCATGGTAAGTAGGATTTTACTTGGAAAACCTAAGCAGTTTCGCGGCCAAAACGCAATCGTCGGACGGATGCTTGCCTTAAATCCCCGAAGCTACGCGATCCCTGCTGGATGCAAGCCCGTCCGATTTTCAGTTTCGCTCGCGGAAACTGTGGCCGTGCGTCGTAGTGTCCCAGATTCAAAAGCCGTCCGGGAAAATGCGGCGCATGAATCGGCAATGCAGATCGGGCGCAGCAAGCCTGCGCCCCTACGTTTGGCTGTCTGGAGGGCGCTGCGCTGGCGCGCCGGTTCTGGTCAAACGCAACAGACGTGCGCCCCTGCGTTCCGCTCAGCCGTCTCTATGCAAATTGTAGGAAGCGAGCTTCCACCTTCGCTAAAGCTTCGGCGGACACGTGCCCTTCGACCCCGCTCAGGGCCTTGAGCTTGTCGAAACGGCTCGCGACCTGCCCTCCGTCTTGTCCGCCATAGCTTCAGCGAAGGCGGAAGGCCTTGCGAAGGAGGATTCCGAGGTGAGAATCGCCCGCGAGCGGGCTTCCTACACCATTCACCTGCCGGCATCGTCTTTACGCGTGAGCCCGGATCTTTTTGAATAGTCACGGCTCAGCCGCGCGACGACCGCCGGCAAAAGCGCGTGTTCAGCGGCGTGCACCTTGGCCTCGAGCGAATCGAGTGTGTCCCCAGGGGCGATCTGGACCGCGGCCTGATCGACGATCGGACCGCCGTCGACCTCGGAAGTGACCCGGTGCACTGTGCACCCTGTGATTTTCACGCCGCGCCGCCATGCCTGGCCAATCGCGTCGAGCCCCGGGAAGCTGGGCAACAGGCTCGGATGCAGGTTGATGATACCCTGCGGAAACGCCTCGATGAAGCCCGCTTTCAGAATGCGCATGAATCCGGCCAGCACGATCAAGTCCGCAGCGCACCTCCGGATCGCCTCGACATACCGCACCTCCCCGGCGTCATCGAATTTGGTTTTGAAAGGTCCGGGATCGAGAAAATGCGCAGGCACGCCAAAGCGGTCCCCGAGTTTGAGAATGGGCGCCTCCGCCCGGTCGGAAAAGATCTGCACGACGCGGGCGTCGCCCAAGCGGCCTTCCAGCTGGGCGACCAGCAGAGCATGGGCGTTGCTGCCACGTCCGGAACCCAGAATGACAACGCGCATGGGATTTCAGATCTCTCCTGCCGCCGTGATCCGGGCAATCAGCGCGGTCGTGCTGAAGCCGCGCAAGAACGGCAGAAACTTGATCTTCGCCCCCACGGACTCGAGCGCCGCCAGCTCTTCCGGGTCCAGGGTGGCGAGCGTGTAATCGCCAGCCTTGACGTAGAGGTCGGGCCTCAGCGCCAGGATTTCCCGTGTGAGCCGCCGCCGGCGGAAGATCACGATGCCGTCAACCGAACGAAGCTGCCCCAGATTGTACGCCCGCGAACGCTCGTCGAGAATCGGACGAAGCGGGCCTTTGAGCTCCTTCACGCTCCGGTCGGAGTTCAGGGCGACAAACAGCCGTCCGTTGCGGCCTGCGAGCTTTCGAGCTTGGTCGAGATACGACGCATGCCCCGGATGCAAGAGGTCGAAGACGCCGTTGGTCAGCACAAGTTTCCCGCCAGCCCGCCGCAACCGCTCACGCGCCTGCACGGCCTGGGGAAGCGTCATCAGTCTCGGATTTGGCAGCTTCATGATAACATCTCCCAGCGAGGCGCAGCCTCAGACCGCTGAGGGCGGTGGGCAAATGGAATCTGTCGTTGGCGGAGTCAGAAGCGGAGAATGCGCCTCGCTGAGGCGTCCGCTGCGCGTACGCGGCGATTTGCGAAATGGGAACATTGCGCGGAAGAAAGAACCGCTGTCTGAAAACTTGACCTGTTCGCAACATGTTTCGCAGTTCAAGGAGTCTACAATACAGCGTTTTATTTGTGGCCGCGAGCGCCAGCCCCTCGACCCCGCTCGGGGCCATGAGCTTGTCGAACGGGCGAGTGGATCCGAGATTGGTTCTGGCTCCGTCACACCCGGAAGTATCCGGGCCCGGGGTCAGAAGAATTTCTTGGCCTTCTCGAAGAAACTCCGGCCCACCGGTTCGTCTGCATCGCCGCTAGCGAGCGCAAAGTCCTCCAGTTTCTTGCGCTGCTCCGCCGTGAGGTGGGTTGGCACTTCGACCTGCACCCGCACCAACTGGTCGCCGGGCTGGCCCGAGCGAAGGCCCGGCAGGCCGCGTTCCTTCAGGCGGAAGGTGGTGCCCGACTGGGTGCCGGTCGGAATCTTGAGCGAGGCCCTGCCCGAAAGCGTCGGAACTTCGATAGTGCCACCGAGTGCAGCGAGCGTGAACTTGATCGGGATCTCGCAGAACAAGTCGTCTCCCTGGCGCTCAAAAACTTCGTGCTCCTTGACGTGGATCACGATGTAGAGGTCGCCGGCGGGGCCGCCATTGACCCCGGCTTCGCCGTTGCCGACGGAACGGAGCTTTGAACCCGTGTCCACCCCGGGGGGAACGCGCACATTCAACTTGGCAGTCTTGTTGACGCGCCCCTCGCCCCGGCATTCGTGACAGGGCTTTTCGACTCGCGTGCCGTTGCCATGGCAGGTGGGACAGACTTGGCGGACAGTGAAGAAGCCTCGCGATGTCGTCACCTGGCCGGCGCCACGGCAGCTCGGGCAGGTGACGCGCTTTGAACCCGGCTCGGCTCCGGTGCCATTGCAATGATCACACGGAGCGAGTTTGCGAAATGAAATCTCCTTTTCCACACCCCGCGCGGCCTCCTCCAGCGCAATCTCGATGTCATAGCGCAAGTCCGAGCCTTCGCGCGCTCCATCGGAGCCGCCACCACCGCCGAAGAACTCCTCGAAGATGCTCCCGCCCCCTCCGCCGCCGAAGACCTCGCGAAAGATATCGAATGGATCGTGGAACCCCCCTGCGGCGGAGGCACCACCGGGGCGCGGCCCGCCCCCCCCCTGCGCGAAGGCCGCGTGCCCATACCGGTCGTAGGCGGCGCGCTTGTCCGGGTCCTTGAGCACCTCGTAGGCCTCAGAGACCTTCTTGAACATCTCTTCGGCCTGCTTATTGCCCGGGTTTTTGTCGGGGTGGTATTGAACCGCTTTCTTGCGGTAGGCCTTCTTCAGCTCCTCCTCCGTGGCCTCTCGCGCCACGCCGAGCAATTCGTAGTAGTCTTCCTTTGCCATGGGTGATCAAGTGCGAGCCTGCGCCAGCGAATATCTTCCTGCAACGCCTGAGGCCGAGTTTCGCTGTTTCAGCTGGCTTCCTTTTTATCGGGCCCGCTCGACAGCACCACGCTGGCCGGTCGCAGCAATCGCCCGTTGAGCAAATATCCGACCCGCACCACCTGCAACACGTGCTCCTCGGGCACCTCCGTACTTGGCTGGTGGGAAATCGACTGGTGCTGATGGGGGTTGAATTTCTGACCCACCGGGTTCACCTCCATCAACCCGTGACTGGTGAGCACGCCCTTGAGCTGCTCCAAGACCATGGTCACCCCGTCCACAATGTTCTTGGTGTCGGTCTGTTGGCGCGCAGCGGCAATGCCGAGCTGCAGGTTATCCAGGATGGGCAAAAGGCCCTGCAGAAGATCGGCGGAGGCGAACTGCCGCAATTCCTCTTTTTCGCGGGCCACGCGCCGACGGAAGTTCTCCAGATCGGCGATGGCGCGGACATAGCGGTCGTAGTTGGCCGCCGACTCTTTTTTCGCCGCCGCGAGCTGTTCTTCCAGGGAGATGCCAGTCGCCGGCGCAGCAGCAGATCGATCAACTGCCGTCGCTTTCCCGGATGGTTGATCGCCAGCGGAGTCTGCAGACGGGGTCTTCGCCGCCGCGGGCTCCGGACCAGGCTTGGCTGTTGGGTTTTGTTGTTCGGATTCGCTCATGGGAAACGGTCATTGAACTCTTCTTCGCAAGATTTCTCAAGCGCTTCGATCCCCTGCCTGCATATCACGCGAAGTTTTCCGTCACCAGCACCAACGCATCGTCGATGGCGATGAACGTGAAATCGCCCGCGAATGGGAGCAGAACGTTGTCGCCGCCGGTCAAAACGGCGCCGGTCACCGATTCCTCCACCCGGCCGCTCACCACGTGCAACAGCCGCGGTTGCTGTCCGGCAGAAAACACCACCTGGGCGCCGCGGACCAGCGGTTCGCGCCGGATGCGAAACTCGGCGCAGTCGGCCAGCACGGCAGCAACGGGCGCTGCCCGCACGAGTGAAGGCGCCGGCTGATTCCAGAGAATTGAGGCCAATGCCTCTCGTCGGTGCATTGCTCGCGGCTTGCCATCAAGGCCCAGACGGCCCCAATCATAGACCCGATAGGTCGTGTCCGAATTCTGTTGGATCTCAAGGATGAGGTTCCCTCCATCAATCGCATGTACTGTGCCGCTTTCGACAAGCACAGAATCGCCCGCTGCCACAGGAAACCGGTTCACACATTCCTCCAGCACGCCCGCGTCAAGCGACCGCTCAAATTGCTTCTGGTCGACCCCCGGCCGCAGCCCCACGATCAGCGCGGCATCCGGCGCCGCCCCGGCGATGAACCAATTTTCTGTTTTTGGCTCGCCGCCCAAGGCTCGTGCCTGGGCCGCTGGAGGATGAACCTGCAAGCTAAGTCGTTCCCGACAATCGAGCCATTTAACGAGGATCGGGAACTGTCGGCCCACCGGCCAATACGGCCCCATGATGTCAGCACCGTGCGCCTCGATTATTCCGCGCAGCGACCCGCCGGCCAGCAGCCCGTTTTTCACGCGCGACTGCTCCTCCGGACGATCGACGATCTCCCAGCTCTCGCCGATCACCCGCCCCGGAGGAAGCGTCCGGCCAAACGAGTCCGCCAACGCCCGTCCACCCCACACCCGCTCCTGGAAAATGCTTTCGAATTGCAGGATGTCCATCATCTTGGTCCTTCTAAGTTAATCGTTAAAATGGATTCCGGCTATTTACATTGACCGACCGGACCGATAGGTTCGGTTTTTAGCCGGAGATCAGCCGTTACACAAATGTCCAAACCCGGGACTTCAAACTCAAAGAACGTTTCCTCATTCGATGGTCTGCGCCACAGGCCGAAGTGGGTGGCTGCCAGCATCTGTTTCCTGGTCGGCGTTTGGCTGTTTATCACCCTCCTGGATTACAAACCGAGCCAAAGCCACGAATTCCAAATGGGCGGAAAGAGCGCGTGGGGGCCAACGGGGTGGGTGATCAACAACGTGGCCGCGCCACAGCCGAATCTGGGCGGTTCTTTCGGCGCGGAGATTGCCTGGTGGTGCCTCCACTTTTTTGGTGTCACCACTTGGTTCATTCCAATTTTTCTCCTGTGGTTCTCCTGGGTGGCAGTTCGCAACGCCCGGAGATTTGTGTTCACCCGGGTGTTCGCCATGACGTTGTGCCTTATGACCGCCGCAAGTCTGGCGGCCATGGTGGAAAGCTTCAGGCCAAGCGACTATTTCACCATGGGGCTTGGCGGGCAAGTAGGACAATTGCTCTATGTGCACCTGCTGAAAGACACGGTTGGTGTCGTCGGTGCCGGTCTGCTGCTAGCCACAATCTATGTTCTGGCACTGGCCTTCATCTTTAGTCGCGACGTCGGAGCGGAACTGGAGAAAGCCATCATCTGGATTCATGACTGGCGCGTTAAGCGGGCGCAGAAAGCCATCGAACGCGCTGAACAGGAAAAGAAGGAGCAGAAGGAACAGGAGACAAAGGAGAAGCTCGGCGCCGCCAAGGCCGCCGCCGCGACCCTGGCAACGCCGTCGCAGCCCAAGAAGACGCTGCTCATCCCGAAGACCAAGGAAGACATCGCGCGCGAGGCGTCCGCCGCCAAAAGCGCCGAATCCGCCGTGCCCGAACGGCCCGCCAGCGGATCGAAGACACCAGCCGAATCCGCCGCGCCCGCGCGATCCGCAAATGGATCCAAAGCGCCCGTCGAACCTGCCGCATCCGAGGCCGCCGCGAAACAGCCGGTTCCACCGCTGGGCAAGCTCAATATCGTCAAGCCTGAGGAGACCAAGAAGGCGAAGTCCATCTCGGTGCCGCAGACCGACGACAAGTACCAATTTCCGCCGCTTTCTCTTTTGCGCGAACCCGTCGCAGTCGACGCGAGTCTGAGCGAAGAAGAACACCGGCAGAACGCCGATAACCTGCTCCGAATTCTGCGCGAATTCAACGTGGAGGTGACGCTTGGCGAAATCCACGTCGGGCCGGTCATCACGCGCTACGAACTCGTCCCCGCGCCCGGCGTCCGCGTGGAGAAGATTTCCGGCCTCGACAAAAACATTGCCCTTGGCATGCGCGCCCAGTCAGTGCGCATCATGGCGCCGATTCCCGGGAAGGCCGCCGTCGGAGTCGAAGTGCCCAACCAGAAGGCGACTCCGGTGGGCCTGCGCGAAATTCTTGAGTCGGAGGATTGGGCGGATGCCAAAGCCGATCTGCCCATCGCGCTCGGCAAGGATGTCAGTGGCAAGCCGCTCGTGTCGGATCTCGCAAAGATGCCTCATCTCCTGATCGCCGGCGCCACAGGCTCGGGCAAATCCGTATGCATCAATGCGATCATCTCCTCGATCCTTTACCACGCCAGCCCGCGGGATGTGCGGCTGCTCATGGTCGACCCGAAGATCGTCGAACTGAAGATGTTCAACGTTCTGCCGCACATGCTGATCCCGGTGGTCACTGAAGCCAAAAAGGTGCCCGGCGCGCTCAAGTGGTTGCTGAAGGAGATGGAAAACCGGTACCAGATTTTCGCGAAGGTCGGCGTCCGCAATATCGGAAGCTTTAACAGCCGGAAGAAATCCACAAAGTCCGCAGCGGCACCCGCGGAGACCCAGGGCACCCTCGACGTCGCCCCCGCCGGCGATGAGATCGAAGTCCCCGAGCACATGCATTACATCGTCGCCATCATCGACGAACTCGCAGACCTGATGATGGTGGCGCCGGCGGAAATCGAAACCCTGATCGCGCGTCTGGCCCAATTGGCGAGGGCCACTGGCATCCACATCATCATTGCGACGCAGCGACCGTCGGTGAATGTCATCACCGGCGTGATAAAGGCCAATCTGCCCTCACGCATCGCCTTCCAGGTAGCCTCTCAGGTCGATTCCCGAACCATCATCGACACCAAGGGTGCCGAGACGCTCATCGGCCGGGGCGACATGCTCTTCTCGCCGCCGGGATCCTCCAAGCTCGTGCGTGCACAGGGTGCGATGGTGTCAGACGAGGAAATCACCGCAATCATCGAGTTTCTCAAGAAGAACGGTCCGCCGGCCTATGTCCAGGAGGTGCAGGCGCACATTGATCAGGCGGCAAGCGAAGATGAGGACGAGGACGAAAAAGATGAGGACGACGAGGGCGAGATGGGAGACGACGATGAACTTTACAAGCAGGCGATGGAAGTCCTCAAGGCCACCCGCCGCGCCTCCACCTCGATGCTCCAGCGCCGCCTGCGCATCGGCTACAACCGCGCCGCCCGGATCATGGAGTTGATGGAAGAAAAGGGTGTCGTGGGACCAGAGAACGGCGCCCAACCACGGGAAATCCTGGCTGACTTGGACAAGATCTAGGCCGGGCAAAACACCAGCCCCGCTCGATCCCGCGAAAAATCAGTCTTCCCATCCGCAGACAAATTGCATACGTGACACCAATGCAGACCATCGGCGAGCGACTAGAAGAAGCCCGCAAACGCAGGGGGATCTCCATCCGCGAAGCTTCGGAAGCAACCAAGATCCGGAGTGAGTATCTTCATAAATTCGAGAGCAACAGCCTCGATATCAACCTGCCGGAAATCTATGTCCGCGGGTTCCTGCGCAACTACGCGATCTATCTCAAGCTCAACGGCGACAAACTGATCGCCGACTACAAGACACTCGCCCCGGCCGGCGATGGCCGCTCCTCCAAACGAGAGAATCGCGAAGTCTATGGGCGCGTGGATCTTGCGTCAACAGCACGCCAACCCGCGACCGAACCGGCTGCCAACACGGAAGATTCCGAGTCCGACACGACCGCACCTGCATCAACCAAGGTGCGTTCGGGCACGTTCCCGGCATCCGCCGGCTCAAGCCCCACGTCCGTCGACCCCGCGCTTCTCATCAAAGGCGGAGCGGTCGTGCTCGCAATCATCCTTGTCGTCGTGATCATTCTCGGGATCCGGTCTCTATCCGGGAGCTCGGAAAAACCCGTTGCCGAAGCCAAGCCCAGCGCCCAGCCGACCCTCGTGCTCACCGCCATCGGTCCTGTCGAGGTCCAGGTGCGCGAGGAAACCACCGACGGACCGATCGTCTGGCGTGGCCAGATGGAAGCGAACGACAGCCATTCGCTGCCCAAGCACGGCAAATTGTTCCTTACCGCGACCGCGATGGAGAACCTTCAGATCGAGATCAACGGCAAGCGCGCTCCAAATCCCCATTCGGGCAAGCTGACGGTGCAGATCCCCTAAGTTTCGCCGGACGAGTCCGGCGAAACTTATCTCAGCCCAACTGGTGGCCCAAGAATCTCGCGGAGAAGGATCGCCCGGCGCAATCCGCCCCGACTCTGCAGATCCGGAAGCGACCGGTCGACGGGTTCCGCCGCCACAGTTGAGACCGTTGCCATCGCCGCACGTAAACGCGTTGCCGCCTCCAACTGCCGGACCCGCTCGATCATTTCCTGCTGCCGCTTGAGTTCGACCGCGATCTTCGGATCCACCACCACCACGGGCGGCGGCTCCACCCGAACCGGCCGAATCTCCTCGATCATCGGAGGCGCTGACGGGAATGGTCTCGCTTCCTCCCCGTCATCGCCCGACTGCGGAGCCGCCGGCACAAGACCGCGCCGCTCCATGATCCGCCGGCGGATCTCTTCCTGTATCCGACGCGTTCGCTCCTCCTCCTCGGCGGTCGCGGGAGCCGTTCGCCGGGACTCCTCGCCTTCCGGCGCCTTTTTCAAACGCTGCAGGATGGCCACCACCGCAATGGCGACCAGAAAAAGAATCTGCAGATTATTGAGAACCCAGTCCATGGTTGCACGGGCCGGCAGGCCCGTCGTTTTCGCTGCAGTACAGCTTATTTTTTACCGCCTTCAGGCTGCGCGATCGAACCCCTCATGTCGGTGTCAGCCTGGATGTTTTGCATCCGGTAATAGTCCATGACGCCGAGGTGGCCGCTGCGAAACGCCTCGGCCATCGCGAGGGGAACCTGGGCCTGCGCTTCGACAACCTTCGCCTGCATCTCCTGCACCCGCGCCTTCATTTCCTGCTCCAACGCCACAGCCGCGGCACGGCGGATTTCCGCCTGCGCCTGGGCCATGTTCTTGTTGGCCTCCGCTTGTGCCACCTGCAGGGCTGCGCCGACATTCACGCCGACGTCAACGTCGGCAATGTCAATCGAGAGGATTTCGAACGCCGTTCCAGCGTCGAGGCCACGCGCCAGCACGGTCTTGGAAATGCTGTCCGGCGACTCGAGCACGACTTTGTAGCTTTCGGCCGAGCCAATGGTCGTCACGATTCCCTCGCCGACGCGCGCGATGATGGTGTTTTCTTTTGCGCCGCCGACGAATCGGTCGAGGTTGGTCCGGACCGTCACGCGCGCCTTCACCTTCACCTGGATGCCGTCCTTCGCCACACCGTCGATCGTCGCCCGGCCGCCCTCGGGATTAGGACAGTCGATGACCTTGGGATCGACGGAAGTGCGCACAGCCTCAACCACGCTCTTGCCCGAGCCCTTGGTCGCGAGGTCGATGGCGCAGGCCCGGTCCCAGTTTAGTTCGATGCCGGCCTTCTTGGCGGCGATGATGGCCTGCACGGTCGGGACGACGTTGCCGCCCGCCTGGAAATGCGAGGCGATCTGGTCAACGTCGATCGGGATGCCGGCACGCACCGCGGTGATGCGGGCATCGACGATCAACCCGTAAGGAATGCTGGCCAGCTTCAACGCGATCAGTTTCGACATGGACACCGATGCGCCGTTGAACAGCGCCTTCACGTACGCCCCGATGAGACTGATGACGATCGTGCCGACGACCAGCGCGATAATGCCGACAATGACGACTACACCGACAATTAACGGATTCATGGTAAGGGGAAGGTTCAGGTTTTCTCAACGATCAGACGGAAATTGTCCAGGCCCACCACTTTCAAGCGGGCGCCGACCGGCACATGACCGCTGCGACAATACGCCTCGTAGCGGCGATCCTCGATCCGCACATACCCGCCCGGAGCCAGCGTCGTCTCAGCCACCGCCTCACGACCGACCACCTCCTCCGGATTTGCCGGCAGAGGCTGACTGGTGGCCTGCAGCGTCGTGTCCATGGTGAATCTTTTTGCGAGGCGCGAGCGCGGCAGCCAGACAAACTCCAGGTAGATCACCGCCGCCAGCGCCGCCAGCGCCAGCATGACGGCCAGCGTACCGCCCAGCGGGCCAAACAGGCCAAAGGCATTGATCACGCCCAGCACCATGCAGACGCAGCCGGCGATTCCACACAATGGGCCGGGCGTCACCACCTCCAGTGCAAGCAGGATGATGCCAAGCGCAAAGTATACGAAGAGTAAGCTCATGTGCCAACGATCTCCACGACCAGGTTGAAATCCGAAGCCCGTTTCACCACGACCACAGCTCCGACCGGGGCCGATCCCACCACGAGCTTCGCCTCGTAACGACGACCGTCGATCTCGATCTGGCCGCTGGGAAACAACCCGGTCACAACCACGCCGCGAACTCCGACGAGCGAACTCGTCGCCACGCCTGCTTCTGGCGCCGAGCCGGCGACTTGCGCCGAAGTGGTGCCGGCCATCTGCAGCACCATGCGGTCCCAGAGCCAGCCTTTCGGCAAGAAACGCATAAGGAGGGCGCCCATGATCAGCGCCAGGACCAGACCGGCGCCAAGGTTGGCCAGCGGCCCGAGAAATAGGTCGCCGGAAGTGGAAATCGTTACGGGTTCATTGGGCCAGATATCGGCCATTGCCCATACGAGCGCCCCAAGCATCAGCGCCAGACCGCTCAATGCCAGCACCGCCACGCCCGGGCAGAAGAAAAGCTCGACCGCCAAGAGGAGCAATCCGACCGCAAACAGAAGCATCGGTTCGTGGCCGGAAAATCCCGCCACATAATGGCCCAGAAACACCAGCGCCAAGAGCACGATGCCGGCGAGTCCGAAGAGGCCAAATCCAGGCGTCTTGAACTCGATGATCAGGCAGACCACACCCAATCCCATCAGGATCGGCGCAATAGCGTTGAGCCACACCGCCAGCTCCTCCGACCAGGTGACGTTGAGTTGCACGATCTCATAGCCGTGCGCGCCAAACTTCTGCCGCAACAGATCGTCGAGATCGGTCGCAATGCCAGCTCCAAGCAGGGGCCGCGGGGGATCGCCATAGGTCTTCGACGCTTCTGTCGCCGTGAGGGAAAGCAGTTCGCCCTTCGGTTTGATGACCACATCGCCGATCTTCAATTCATAGTCCTTGTCGATCATGGCCGAGATCACCTGTCCGCGAAAGCCCTTGCCTTCGGAAATGGCCCGCACCCGCGCCTTCAGATAGCTGACGATCTTGAGCTTCATCGTCTCGTCAATATCCTTGCCGGCCGAAGTCACCGGGGCCGCAGCGCCGATGACGCTGCCCGGGGCGAACCAGATCTCCTGGGTAGTCGCCGAGACAAAGGCGCCAGCAGACATCGCCTCCTTGTCAACATAGGCGATCGTCTGACCGGGGAACTTCTCGATCGCCTTCATGATGTCGAACGTCACATCAAGCGCACCGCCCGGCGTCTCCAAGTCGAACACCACCACCTCGGCCTTGCGTTCAATGGCCTCCTTGAGACCGCGGCGCAGAATATAAAGCACCGGCTGCGCAATTTCGTCGCGCACCGGCACGACATAGACAGTCACCATGTGAACAGGCGGCGTCTGTACGGCTGCGGGGGCCGCCACCGCCGGTGCCGGGCTCGCGCCCGCCGGACCGGAGCCGCTTGCGCCCGGACCCTCGCTCGCTGAGGTCACGAGGATACCCAGCACACTCAAGAGCCAGCAGCGGAAAATTTGGGCCAACATCGGATTGCCATGTTGACGCCCCGCGAGCCAGGAAGCAAGCACCCCGATGAACGCACGCAAAAAACGCCGCGAAAATGTCTTTGTCCAGCTGCTCATCATCCTGTAGAGTGCGGGTACATGGAAAAGATTTCCTACCTTGGCCACACGTTGACCCGCTGGCAGGTGGGTCCGTCAACTTTTCTGGCGATGCCGGAAAAGGGTGCGCGTCTGATGAACTGGCACCTGACGCTCGCCGATGGAAGCGTGCGTGACGTCATCTACTGGCCGGAGCTTTCCGTGCTTGACGACATCGCCAAAGTGCGGGGCGGAAATCCTATTCTGTTTCCGTTTTGCGGCCGCACCTTTGACCGCGGAACGATCAACTGCTGGCGCGATGGCGAAGGAATCCGCCGGCCGATGCCAATCCACGGACTCGCCCGGCAGGGAGAGTTTCAGGTTCAGCGCCTGGACGAACGAGGGTTTACGGCGCAATTTCAGCCGGGCGAGGAGGCGCGTGCGTCCTACCCGTACGATTACGAATTCACGGTCAGTTACCGTTTCGAGCCGCTGACGATTTTCGTAGAGCTCCGCCTGCGCAACCTCGACACCAAACCCATTCCGTGGAGCGCCGGCCACCATTTCTACTTCACCGTGCCCTGGGATGACTCCCTCACCCGCGACCGCTATTTCATCCGAATCCCCGCGCACGCGACCCTGCGACAGAACTTTGACGACGGAAAACTTCATCCCGGGCCACGGCTCGGTCCGGAGCTATCCCTTGCGAACAAGGATATCATCGACGTTTTCCATACTTCGCTCAAGAGCAACGCCACCGTCTTCGGCGCCCGCGGCGGCGAGGATCAGATCACCATCCGCCTCGGTCCAGACCGGGTGCCGCCGAAGTCGGCGGTCATCGTCACCTGGACTCTTGCGGATGATTCACCCTTTTACTGCGTTGAACCTTGGATGGGGCCGGCAAATTCACCGGAACACCACACGGGGCTCTATCAGGTCCCACCGGGCGAGACGCAAACATTCCTGGTCGAAGTCAACCTGAAGAAGTAGTGCTCAATCACCCTCCCTCGCGCTGTGGCGCGGCGGCTTTTATGTTTCTACCCTTGCCGTTTGGCTGCCACAACATTCCTTAGCCATCATGCTGTCGCTGCTCCCAGAATTCGCCATCCTCGACATCGGTGGCACAGAGATCCTGATCATCATGGTGATCACGCTGCTGCTCTTCGGCAGCGAGCGACTGCCCGGTCTGGCCCGCAGCATGGGCAAATCTGTCCGTGAATTCAAGAAGGCGACCAGCGGCCTCGAGGAGGAATTGCGACGCGCCCTGGAAACTCCGCCACCTCCCAACCGCCCGGTGGAAAAAATGCCTCCTCCCCCGGTTCCGCAAAAGCCCGAGCCGCCGGCTGCCCCTCCGTCTCCGCCGCCGGAGAATCCCCCTTACCCATATTCGTAACGGGGGCGCCGCCCTCGTTGCCGTTCCGCGATTTCTCCCATGAATGAGGATGCTGGACCTGTGCGCATTCCGATCACCGGAGAACTCGATCTTCATACGTTCCGTCCCGCCGACGCGGCCAGCGTAGTGGAGGAATACATTGCCGCCTGCCGCCAGCGCGGTTTGACCTCCGTGCGAATCATTCATGGGAAAGGCATCGGCGCCCTGCAGGCCACCGTTCATGCGCTGCTGCGGCGTTCACCGCTCGTGGAATCTTTTCGCCTCGGAGACGAGACCAGCGGCGGATGGGGAGCAACCGTGGTGCAGATCAAGCCGCTATCGGATTGAGGCGGCACACAAGACGCAACGCCCTCGTCGCGTCTTCAACACATGCTTTCGCTCAAGCCTGCAGGCGGTCGTCGGGCCTGCCGAAAGTGGCACGGGCAGCACTCTGGAGATGCCGCACACTATTCGCCGTTCATCCGTTTCTGCCGCCATCGGTCACGACAGGATTGTCCTTTCGGAGAAAACCGTCATGTTGCCTCCCATTCATGAATACTACCCTCTTCTACGGCCTGATCCTCGCCGCGAGCAATATCGTGTTTACGCTCGTTTTCTTTTTTCTCGGTTTCCAAACTGACAAAATCGCAGAAGGACGCTGGTTCAGCCTCCTGCCGTTTGCGATCGGCATCGTCGTGACCTGGCTCGGCGTCAAAGCCGTGCGCGAAGAGGCGAAGGACAAAGCCCTGAGCTACGGCAAAGGAGTGGGTTCTGGCGTGCTCATCAACCTGTACGCAGGCGTGATTGGTTCCATCTATGGATTTATTCACTTCACCTTTATCAATCCGAACTTCTGCGATTACGTGATTAATTCGGCGCGTCAGCAATGGGCGGAGAAAGGCATCAGTGACGCCCAGATGGACGCTATGGAAAAAGGCATGAGGTTCATGATGTCGCCGATCGTGTCATCCATCTGGGGATTGGTCATGACGGTGTTCATCGGACTGGTAGTTGCGCTGGTTGTATCCGCGTTTCTCAAGCGGGCGCCGCAACCTGTGCTCGAAGACGCGCCGCCAGCCGCGTAAATGCATCTCTGACAAACAAAGAGGCCGGAACCCCGCGGTCCCGGCCTCCGAGTTAACTGACTTTACGTGCCGCCGGCTTAGTGGCTGCCCTGACTACCTGGCTTGAGCCGGTAGTCGATGGCGGCCACGACCATGAGAGCGATCACCGCGCCGAAGCCGAAAAGGTCAAAGATGACGTTGAAGTCACTGACCCTTTCCTGGCCACAGCTGAGGAAGACCGCGGCTGCGAGCACGACGCCCGCTGGCACAAGTTTCATCAGCTTACTGTCGTAGTTCATTTTCATTTTCTGTTTCAGGTTAATGGTCCCTTGCGGAACCGCGCACAGTATAGCCCACGCTTGCGATAATAAAAGTAGCATGATTCAATGCTTGTCATAGTTTTTGCCTATGGAACTTCACCAGCTTCGCTACTTCATGGCCGTCGCAGACAACGGCAATTTCACCCGAGCTTCTGAGCGATGCAACATATCTCAACCATCGCTTAGCCAACAAATTAAAAACCTTGAATCTGAATTAGGGCACAAGCTGTTCCATCGGTTGGGACGCCGCGCCGTTCTAACCGAAGTCGGACAGGTTTTCCTCGAGCGCGTCCGTCAGATTCTCCTGGCCGTCGAGGACGCATCCAAGGAACTGCGAGACAGTCCAACCTTCGAGCGCAGGATCAGGGTGGGCGCCGTGCCAACATTGGCACCCTATCTCCTTCCGCCCGTGCTCGAGCGCTGTCACGCGCTCTACCCCAACTTGATGGTGCACATCCACGAGGATTTCCGCCCGGACTTGGTACGCAGTGTCGCGGAGGGCTACCTCGATCTTGCCATCATCCCTCAGCCCGTCAAAGACCGCCAGCTTTCGGTCGAAGTGCTTTACACCGAGCCGCTGCTGTTGGTGGTTGGAAAAGGACACCGGTTGGCGACGAAACCCGCGATCACCGCGCCCGACCTGGCCAATGAGAGCTTTGTGCTCCTCGGCCATGCGAACACGCTTTCCATGGAGATTGAGCGGTTCTGCGGCGATCACGACTTCGTCCCCAGGCTTGAGCACCGTTGCTCACAGGTGAACACGGTGAAAACATTGGTAGCGCTGGGGCCGGGTATTTCCATCCTGCCGCGAATTACCGTCCGGCCAGACGACAAGAAGACCCTCGTTTATCGGGAAATCGGCGGTCGCGTGCCCACCCGCGAAGTTCTGATCGTCCGCCATCTGCAGCGCTACCAGACGAAGGGCGCCCAGCTATTTCTTCAGGTTTTGCGCGCGTCAGTCGCTGAACTCGCAGCGTCAGCACCAACCGTCGCCAGTCCCGCCGTCCCCTCCTAACGTTCCGGCACCAGCCATTCCCAGCGCGATGATGCGCTGGCATCCACGCCGAGCTGTTCGGTCAACGCTGGAAGCAATCCTTGCACCTCGTCGGCAAAACCCCACGGCGGATTGACCACCACGAGGCCGCATCCCTTCATCCGCACCTGTGGATCGGCGGTCACCGCCAATTCCGCCCCTAGTGTTGGCTGTCCCAACCGGAGCCTTAGCCTCCGTTGAAACGTCTCTGCCTGCGCCCGTTCGGTCACCGGATACCAGATCACATAGACGCCGCTTGGAAAGCGCCGTATTCCTTCGGTCAGCGCCCCGAGAATAGCCTCATATTCGCCCTGATCCTCAAATGGCGGGTCAATGAGGACCAACGCCCGGCGCTCCAACGGCGGCAAGGCGGCCCGCAACGCCCCATAACCATCGCCAGATTCCACCGCTGTGCCTCGCCGCCGGCCAAAGTCCGCCCGCAAATGGCGAACTTCCCCGGCCTGCTGCTCCCAGAACGCCAGTCGATCCTGAGGCCGCCGCACCAGCGCCGCAATCCAAGGTGACCCGGGATAAAACCGCGGCCGGACACCGTCGCCCCCGCTGCGCTCGTTGAAGCCCCGCACCAGCGCCAGGTAATCCTCCAGCACCGGCGGCAGCTTCGGCGACTTCCACAGCCGGCCGATGCCCGCAGGCCATTCTGGCGTCCGTTCCGGGCCGGCCGGGGCAGCGGCAAGATCATAAGCGCCGCGACCGGCGTGCGTATCGAGATAAAGAAAGCCCTTCTCTTTTCGCTGCATCGCTCGCAGCAGCTTCAGCAACAGGACGTGCTTGAATACATCGGCGGAATTCCCGGCGTGAAATGCATGACTATAATTCATGCGGTTTTCGCGCGGTTCGCCAAGTGCTGGTGCACCGGACCAAAATTGCCGGCCTCGCAACACCTCACAAATCCTTCCGTCACCGACTTAAGCTCCTCCCACCGGCCGCGAATATCCTTCGCCTCTTCCTTGGTAATCGTGTTGTCGGTCGCGGCGCGGGCGATCACCGCAAGCATGTCCGCGAACTCCTCCACAATCATGTTGGTCGCGGGGATCAAATGCGTGGCCTGGGGATTTGTTTTCGGATTGGCAATGAAGAAGCCTCCGGCCCGCTCGCAGACCCACTGTGCCAAGCGCTTGTCGCCCGAGAGTTTTAACAACTGTTCAATCCGGTCGAGCGGGTTGGCGGCGCCACTCCCCTCCTCGGCAGGCTCGGCCCATTTGTAGATCAGCGAGAGCGAAAGCCCCAATTCAGACGACACTTGCTTGGCGCTGATTTTCTGGAGGACCTCCTTGAACAGCTCGTGCGATTGCATGGCCTTAACCTGTGATCGCACGCCGCGAAGGCAATCTCCGAGCGGACAAGGAAGTGCGGGCAACACAAAGCCGGTGCCACAGAGCCTTTGCCAGTGCTGATATGCAGATCATCCGGCCACGTCGCCCCGGGCCGCCAGTTCGCGCCAGATGAGGCGGAACGAACTGGCAAACTTGGCTGGATGCTCGCGCAACTCTCGTACAATTTCCGCCGGCCGATACCAGGCGCCCCGTTCGATCTCCTCCGGATGCAAGGTGAAAGGTCCCTCGTCATCCTCCCGGTACACCCAGACAAACTCGTTGCCGGTCTCCTCACAGGCCCGCAGCCGCAGCCAGCGCGTCGGCGCCCGAGCCAGCGCCAGTCCGATCTCCTCCCTGAGTTCGCGCACGGCACACCCATCGTAGTCCTCGCCCGCATCGACATGCCCTGATGCCGATGAATCCCATGCCCCCGGGGCAGTGTCCTTGTTCTGCGAGCGCTTTTGCAGAAAAACCTCCCCCGCCTCGTTGAAAACCAACACATGCACCGCCCGATGCAGAAGTCCGCGCGCATGCACTTCCCGTCGCGTCGCCCGCCCGACGACGGCGTCGTCCTGATTTACAACGTCAAAAAACTCCGCCGGTGTTCCAGTTTCCTCCATCAAATGGTCTTCGCCGGTCCGCCGCCCGATTCCAAGCAAAACCTTTCGGGCGGGCGCATCTCGCGGTCGTAGGTTGTTCGGTGTGGCACGGGCGACCTGCCCGCCGTAGCCTTTGGCAAAGGCTGGGGCTTGCCCATGATTTCCAGACCCCGGGGCGGGACCAGCCTTCGCCCGCGCGCCACGGCCGGCGGCCTGCCCGTGCCACCTTGAAAAAGCACCTGACAATGGTGAGACGCGTCCTTATCGCGCCTGCTCCGATGACACGGAACCGGCCGCTCGTCAGCGCTTTTCCCGCCGCCCCGCCTTCGCCGATACCAAGCGCAGGTTCCTTCCGGCCACTTCCCGGCGCAACCGCTCGGTCATCATCCGCTCCGCCAGTTCTCCAGCCGCCGCTTCACTCACGATCGGAAACAAATCCATCATCTCAAACAAATGAGCCAGCAGATCCATCCCACGCGATCGTTTGTCGGATTCCCGCCGGACACGCCGCAACTTCGGTTTCTTCTTCACGTTCGCCGGATCGATATAGTTAGGCTTCAATCTGCTCTGCGTTGTCGCCGCCCAAAGGCGGAGCACATGTCCGATGTCGCGCCGCTCTCGTGGTGCGCGTCGTCCCGAACGCGATCAGAACCGTGACGGTGCTTAGAAATCCCAATACGCTCAAAGCGTCTTGGAACAAGCCGCTCCACCTGGACTGCAAAATCCCGCCTTAGCCGTCTCTCTGCAAATTGTAGGAAGCGAGCTTGCTCGCGATTCCGAGGTGGGAATCGCCCGCGAGCGGGCTTCCTACATCATTAACCTCGCGGCATCCCGTTCACGAGCAAGCCTGGGGCTTTTTGAAGAGTTCCGGCTTAGCGACACGGGCACTGGCATCGAGCCCGTGGTGATCCGGCGCTAATTATCTCTGGTCTGCCGTGCGCGGAACGCACTGTAAGCGTCCATCGTCTCCTGGGGAAACAGCGTGCTCATCTCCGTGAGATGGGCAACCAGTTCGGTGTTTGCGAGTCCCAAGCAGGCTGCGTACTGGAGCAACATTGCCACGTCCCGTGCGGAACGGGGCGCTGGCATGAGTTCCAGAGCAGGCTTGGCGGCTTCCTGGACGAGGGGACACTGTTTTTTAGAGGCCATGATGAGTTCTGAGCTGGAGGCGCCGGGCGCCTTCGAATCTCCCTGGGGTAAGATGAGAACAGGGAATTCTGGTGGTGAGGGCCGCCCGTGATCAATGGCTCCTGAATACCCAAATTTCGGTAGGTCTAAGAGCTCGACAAATGCCGTCCGACTCATACGGAAAATCGCGCCTTGCGGCAGATTGCCGATTTTAGATTCTAAAACCAGGAGGCAAACGACGCGCTGCCCTTGGCTGCTGCTTCTGCTGCGGCTTCCTGTCACCGCGATCACCCGCGCGTTGTCCGGCAGCACCGCCGCTGGAACCCGTCATCGGCTGGCGCCGCCGGGCTTCAGGCTTTGTCGGCACCGGCGCGATTGACTGGATTCCTGGCGCTAAGATATTTCTGTATCTCAGACAAGCCGCGCGTGTTGAGCACCTGGTCCGGCGTGAGTCCGCCTTTGCGCGCCGAATTGATGCCTGCCCGGCAGAAATCCAGACCGGCGACATCATGCGCATCGGGATTGATGACACAGAGCAGTCCGCGACCCGCCGCAGCCCGCCAGTGCCGCCAGTCCATATCGAGCCGTTGCGGGTTTGCGTTGAGTTCGATGGCCACGCCGTTCGCCAAAGCCGCGTCGATGACCTTGGCAACATTTACCGCGTAGCCTTCCCGCTTCAGCAACAGCCTGCCCGTCAGATGCCCGAGCATGGTCGTGCACGGATGCTCGATCGCCCGGATGATCCGCGCCGTCATGTCCGCCTCGCTCTGCGTGAAGCCGGAGTGCACCGAAACGACAACGTAGTCGAGCTCCCGCAACGCCGATTCATCAAGGTCCAGCCGTCCATCCGGCAGGATGTCGCACTCGACGCCGGCCAGGACCCGGGTCGTGTACCGGCCCGAACGGTTGAGCACCGCGATCTCCGCAATCTGCCGGCGCAAGCGGGCGGCGTCGAGACCATTGGCCTGGAAGCTTGCCTGCGAATGATCGGCGACTCCGAAATACTCCCAGCCACGCGCTTGGGCGCCCGCAACCATCTCGGTCAGCGTATTCCGCCCGTCCGAAGCGGTGGTGTGGTTGTGAAAGACCCCACGGAGATCGCCGAGTTCGACCAGCCGAGGGAATTCACCCCTCTCAGCCGCCTCGATTTCTCCCAGACCCTCGCGCAGCTCCTGCGGGATGTCGTGTAATCCGAGCGCGGCAAAAAGACCGGCTTCGGTCTGAATGACGTTGGGTTGCGCGTCCACATTCCGGCGCTGCGCCTCGGCTTTTTCTTTCGCGGTACCCTCGCCTTCTGACGGAACCAACCCCCATTCGCTCAGGCTGAGTCCGCGCGCCTGCGCCCGCTGGCGCAATTGCACGTTATGGTCCTTCGACCCCGTGAAATGGTGCAACGCGAAGACAAACTGGTCGGGCGGCACGATTCGCAGGTCCGCCTGCAAACCGCTGGCGAATCGCACGCTCGCCTTCGTCTCCCCTTGGGCTGTCACCTCCGCCACGCCCGGACGCGACACAAACCACTGGACGATAGGAGCCCAGTCCTCCGCCGCCACGATGAAGTCGAGATCGCCGACCGTTTCCAGCCCGCGGCGCAAGCTGCCCGCATGTTCCGCCCGTCTCACATGCGGAAGCGCTCGCAACTCCTGCAGAATCGGCTCGGCGACGGCAAAGGCGTCCCACCATAGATGGCGTCGTCCGTATGCTTCGCGGTTACGAATGCCCGCCAGCAGTTTCTCCTGGGTTTTCACGCCAAAACCGTCCAGCCCTTCCACCTGCCCATCGACACACGCCCGGGCCAGGTCCGCGATCGAACTGATCCCCAATCGCTCGTGCAACACCTTGATCTTTTTCGCGCCCAATCCCGGGATCTCCAGCAGCTCGATCAGCCCCGGAGCAACCGACGCTTTCAGCTTTTCGAAGAACTCCAGCCGGCCAGTCGCATGCAATTCGGCTATCTTTTTCGCCAGAGCCTCGCCAACGCCTTTGATCCCCTGCAGCCGGTTCTCCCCGACCACCGTGTCCAAATCCTCCTCCAGGGTCTCCAGCGCCCGCGCCCCCGTGCGGTAGGCCCGCACCTTGAAAGGATTCTCGTCCTTCAACTCCAACAAGACCCCGATCTCATCCAGAATCCCGGCGATGGCGTGTTTGTTCATGCAGCGGCTCCGCCATTCACTACACGCGAGATCAGGCAAAGCTCAAGCCGGGGAACTGCGCTTTTGATTGCGGCGCCTCCTCCCCGGGGTTCAATGCCTCCATGGCCTTCACCTACCGCCGCACGATCCGCTTCGCCGACACCGATGCCGCCGGCGTGGTGTTCTTTCCGAACTATTTCGCCATTTGCCACGAAGCCTATGAAGAATCGCTGTCCGCCGAAGGCATCGAACTTAAGTCTTTCTTCGGCGAAAACGCCGTGGTGGTTCCGGTCTCAAAGAGCCAGGCTGAATATCTCCGTCCGCTGACGTGCGGCGACAAGGTCAGCGTCGCTCTTTCGCCGGCGCTGCTGGGACCGGACAGCTACGCCATCAGCTACGAATTGCGGCGCCTCGGTCCCCCGGAAAAACTCGCAGCCCGGATGCGCACCGAACACGTCTGCATCTCATCCCGCTCCCGCGAACGCCACGATCTACCCGCCGCCATCGCCGCCTGGATCAAGCATCACTCAGAATGATTCCCGGTTCGCTTCCAAGGAGTCCGATCTGGCGGAGCGCCTCGTAACAGGCGATCCCCACCGCGGTGGAGAGATTCAACGAGCGCATGGCAGGGTTGGCGTGCGGGATGTTGATACGCCATTGCTCGCCTACCGCGGCATGCAGCCAATCGGGACAACCGGCGCCCTCGTTGCCAAACAGGAGCCCGTCGCCGTCCTGAAACCGGACATCCCAGAACGGGCGCGAAACCTTGGTGGTGAAAAGCCACAGTCGCGTCGGGCGCGCCGGGCTCCGCTGAAACGCCTCCCAATTCTCATGATGGTGTACGTCCAGCGCCTGCCAATAGTCCATCCCGGCGCGTTTCAGGTGGCGGTCGGTGATGCGGAAACCAAGCGGATGAATCAGATGGAGTCGTGAGCGCGTCACAGCGCACAACCGGCCTACGTTGCCGGTGTTTTGGGGGATCTGCGGCTCAAACAGCACGATCTGGAGCATGGGTTTCGCCGTAAGGCCAAAGCTCGCCCGCCGCAAGCCTTCCGAGGAGCTCGTCGGACTTCGTCCTCCCCGTCTCCGCCAAGGCTCCGACGCGGCCCGTCAGGATTCAGTGGCCACGCCGTAGCTCTCTGAGCGAAGGCGGGCGTGCTCCTTGTCAAATGGCTGGC
>Ga0182027_10003013_pt1 | contig 26992 bp, 23 predicted proteins | sample 712E1DmetaG_FD_121300 | JGI IMG/M metagenome (GOLD analysis project Ga0182027, IMG submission 121300) | Permafrost microbial communities from Stordalen Mire, Sweden - 712E1D metaG (Illumina Assembly) | ecosystem: Environmental > Terrestrial > Soil > Wetlands > Permafrost | place: Sweden...
ATTGCCGGCTATGGTCCCGTTGGGAGCGGTCGTCGCGCCGTTCAAAGGAACATTGGCGCCGTCCAGATAGGCCGAGAAGGTGTTCCCGCCTGCGGCGTTCTGGTGGATGGCAACCATGGTGAAAGGCGATGCCGGATAACTGACGGTCGGATTGGATTCACACCAGGCCGAGTATTCCTTGAGTCCAACCACGAAAGTCCCCGCGCCGTCAAGATCCGGATTGCCGACGCCGATTGCTATTCCGCAATTGGGCGCGGCAGGTTGCCCAATTTTCACAAAAGCGCCGTTTGTCGAGCCGCCCGCAGTACTTGCCATGACGGAAATGGAAACGGGGTATGTGCTCACCGGAGTTGCAACCGTCAAGTTTTGGACAGCGCCGCCGAAACGAACGGCAGGCCTGATATTGTTTGTTTCAATCACCCCGCCGGCAATAATCCTCGGCTGATTTGCGGCGGTTGCCTGGGTTATGTCGGCGCCGTTACCGCTCTGGTCGTACCAGGTGGCGACATAGCCGCTGCCCGACCCCACAAAGGAAAGCAATACCGCCTGATTCAGGTCGCCGCCGGCCGTAAACCCGATGTCCTGCGCCGTGTTGTCGCTGCTGCGCCGCACCGAGATTGCATTGCCGGCATAACTGCTGCTCAATTTCCGGACGGAATATGCCCCGGCAGCCGGAGTCCCTGAACTCAGCCCCAGGTTGTCAAGGGTATTTGCCGCCATGATCGGACCCGGCAGCATAGCCAGCACAACCAGCGATAAAGCGAACAGCGGCCGGAAAATGGCGGCGTCTAGCATTGGGTCGTCTCGAGAAAGCAGCTATGATACGGCTGGGCACGCACAGGGAAATGAGGTTGCTTCGCTGATGCAATGGCTGATCGTATTGCCATCCCTTTATTATACCATGAAGCAGTGATTCAGACAACCTCAAATCAATTACGGTACCTTTGTTGCAAAGCGATGAACAAATGACAATTTGTGGGGATTCCCGGCGCTGCCGGTGGGCACTACCCTGTTGCGTTCGGGCTGATAAGAGGGAAGTAAAACGGCCTTCGCATATTCGGAGCCGGGAGGGTCGCCCCCCGGCACCTGCGACCAACAGAGTCGGGAGCTTCACTCCCGAACCCAGACTCACTTTCTTTCTGCAGCGAAAGAAAGTGAGCAAAAAACGCCGCCCCGCAGCGTCGGCTGATCCTTCGGCCGTCGGGCCGCTTGTGAATTCACGCTCCGCATCCAGCTCCGCGCCCTCCGGGCTGCCTTCGGCAGTGGTCTCCGCACATCCTGTGCTCCGGCTCACCCGGCAGGACAACAGCAGACTTTGTACCAAGATGCCGAACTCGGACAACACAAGGCGGCCAAACCTCCGGCCTCCGGGCCGCCGCTGAGGGGGAACACAAGACCAAATGCACGATGCCCGAGAACATCGGAGGTATCGACGTCGAAAAAAGGATTGGGCAAAAACCAATTGCGCCGTCTTCTCTTCCTCCATCAGTGGCGAAACCGCGCTTGCAGTGCCGCTGGTGCAAACAGCGCGAGCGGACCAATCTGCCGGTCTCATGGGGCGGCGCTGATGGCGGAAATCAAGCCCAAGAATAGACAAATCTAAATCGCATTGGCCTTCATTGACGATTGGCCAACACTCCTCTGCGCCGCGTTAGCTGGACCGGAGTGCGCGCTGGAGCGCGTTGCCGGCCGGCCCGCGCCAAAGGCGCATAGGGCGGACCGGCAACGAGGCCGCATGGCCGAGCACGGAGATTCAACACGCCCAACAGGAAGGGCGTGTTATAAACGACCCGAGCGTGGCGAGGGCAACGCCCAAGCCTTCATTTTGTTGATGCAGCGGGGCGCCCAATTCTCTTAACTAAACCAAGCGCCGGACTACTAAGATTGACAATCACTCCAAGCAATGCTATATTGTAATGTTGATCCAGTACCGTTGCCGGATGATACTTCTGCCGCGATTCTTTGACAAAACCCCCTGATGGGCGCCATGCCTCCAAAAGCAATCAAAACCATAGAAGAAGAAATATTCTACGAGTATGCCAAGCGTGCAAAATACAGGTGCACCATTCGGAAAAGACCCCGCACAGGCGTTAACGACATAATGAATGTATTTTAGTAACAAGCTTGGAGGAATGTATGAAAATGGACAGGACAGATGTCGGATTCACTGACCAGAAAACCATCGGGACCTGAAGGGCGCGGAGCTGGATGCGGAGCGTGAACGCCATAGTGGTAGGCGGCACCGAGGCTGACCAGCCGAGCCTGAGCCGAAGCACAGGATGTGCGAAGACCACTGCCGAAGGCAGCCCGAGGCTTGGTCGCGCCAGTGGCGCAAAGGACCCGGAGCTGGATGCGAAGCATGAACGGAGGACCGCCGCCGAAGGCGGGGGGCCCATATTTCTTAATTACGACAAGATCAGGCGTTGGACCACTAAGATTGACAATAACCCAAAGCAATGGTATATTGGCGGTTGGGCCGTTGGAATTTATGGAGCGCCGCGAGCAACCGGCGATATGGATGTTTTTATCGCCGTTGACGACCAGCACATTGCACTGCAAGCCAAGCCCGCAACGCTTCTCATTTGACTTGTTCTTGTCGTAGACGTAAATCTCCATATATTGGCCTCGCGCTGTCGTGCAAATCGTGCAATTGGAGAACCCCGCAACAAGCTGTGTAGGCTGGCATCCCGGTTTATCGGGCGCACCCCAGGGCGATAAATAGTATTTTGATTGAAGGCATACTCATGAAAACCTTATCCGAAATAAAATCAATCCTCCGTGCGCATGCCTCCGAACTCCACGAGAAGTATGGTATATCCGAACTTTCAGTGTTCGGGTCAGTGGTTCGTTGCGAGGCAAATGCGGACAGTGACGTGGATCTTCTGGCGGTTTTCGACCGTCCGATCGGGTTGTTTAAACTCTGCTCCGCTGAGAACTACCTTATTGCCCTCCTGGGCGTAGAAGTCGATCTGGTTCCGCGAGAGGATGTTCGTCCTGCGCTCAAGGAAAGCATTTATGCAGAGGCTGTGCGGGTATGATGCGGGATTATTCTGTTTACCTTTCAGATATCGTCGAAAATATGGCTCAGGCTGTCAGTTTTATCGGGCCTATGTCATTTGAAGAATTTACTGCGGACCGAAAGACTGCCTATGCGGTTATCCGGTGTTTTGAAATTATCGGTGAAGCAACAAAAAGCATTCCCGCAGCCATACAAGGAATGCGTCCCGACATACCCTGGTCCGACATGTCCCGCATGCGGGACAAATGTATTCATGCATATTGGGGAATAAATTACAAAATAGTCTGGTCAGCGGTAAAAGACGAATTGCCCGTTTTCCAACCGAAGATTCAATTGTTCCTTGCCGACCTTAAGAAGCCGTCTGTATAGGGTTTTTGTTTACCAAAGCATGTATCACAATAATTTGACGCTTTTTTTATGAAACGATAATTTCTTATTTGAAAAGTACTTCGATGCCTTCGCCCATCCTTGGGTCAGGCGAAGACCGGCGCAAGAATCAAGAGTTCAAGACCCGTGCCGCAACGCACGCATAATTTTTATTTCTTATTTTATTTCCGAGCAGCCGATCTCCTCCTCGTCCTTCTCGCCCTCGCCTTCCCCATCACATCGCTAATCGCCCCGTTGAGCTGTGCCACCATGGGCGGGAACGACGGAAATCTATTGTAGCAGGCGTCAACATAGCTCAAGAGGCCGGTAAGGTAGTAGGCGGTTTCCGGGCGTTGTCATCGTATGGTGAGGGACGGATCGCGTTTCACGCCGGCGGTTATCCTTTTCCGGTACGTTTGTTCGAACGCGTTTTGCGCAGTTGCCAACGCGGAAACGAGGTCTTGAATTTGCAGGCTGACGATACAGGTCTTGGCTTCGGGTTTGTTTAGTGCGCTAAGGATCATGGAGATCGCGCCGCTTCTTCTTGCGTAGCTGATCCTGTCGATTCTCGCCCGCTCTCCCCTGATGATTCTTAAGAGAAAGGTTGCGCTCTGCTTTGACTGCGGCCTGCTCTCAAGACGCGCCATTTCTGCGAGAAAACCGGAAAGGGTCTTGAGCGCAGAGCACCGGGCGGCGTCGTTGGACGCGAGGTCTTTTGTCAACGGGTTGGCCTTTGGAGATTGCAGCGCCTTTCCCAGGCACACCACCGAGGCTTGTATCCGCTCGACGAACGTATTAACGACTTTGTCGTCCGGCGCGTGCGCGGCCGCAATGCGGCAGAGCCTGACGGAAATAGCGACAAGCTCTTGCGCGGAAAGAATGGTTGGAGCGAAGTTCTTGATGTATTTGTTCATGCTGTCTTGCTTTATAAATAACGATTTGCCGCGGCTTTACGCAAATGGCACTGTGGAAACCAAATTATTAATCTCCGTGATCTCGTGGAGTGAGATCGGCGAACAAAGTGAAGGGCGGTTGCGCGGTTGGAGAGCCTTCCTCTTCATAACTTCCGCGCATCCGCGCCATCGATGATGGCAATAAATCGCAGTGAAGTCGGCCTTCGCGTATGCAGAGCCGGGGCCTTCTGCCCCGGCACCCCGACCTAGGGGAGTTCTTCAGCGAACTCCCCTTGGAACCCCGCGCCGCGCCTGCAGCACCGCCGGTATCCATGAGGCCGGCAGGCCGCTCGCAAACGCGTCCGGCAGGACATTTTTCCAATCCTCAAAAGATGCCGGCCTTGAACGACGCGAGCGGACCAATCTGCCGGTCTCATGAGGCGGCGCTGATGGCGGAATACAAAGACCAATGCAATTCGGATTGATTCGCGAGAGCCATTGTTGACGATTGGCAGTCTTTCGCCTGCGCCGCGCCAGGTTGGACCGGCGGGTGCTCTAGAGAGCAGTACCGCCTGACCACGGTCCAAAGGACCATAGTGGCAGGCGGTACCGAGGCTGATCAGCCGAGCCCAGAGATTCAACACGCCCAACAGGAAGGGCGTGTTATAAACGACCCGAGCGTAGCGAGGGGAACGCCCAAGTCTTCATTTTGTTGATGCTGCGGGGCGCCCAAATCTTTATCTTGTTATTACCGATTTATCAATGAAATCTACTGCATATGCAAAAACCGCGATTCGGCTGTGATGCCGTTCTGCTCCAACCGCAGCACATAGACGCCGTGGAGTATTCCGGCGATCGGAAGCACCAGTTCATGCGCGCCGGCGGAAGGGAGAAGCTGCTGCGTCTTCAAAACGGTTCTGCCCTCGCAATCCACGAGGAAAATCTTCACCGGACCGGCTGCATTGCAGGAAACCGACAGCCGGCCGTTTGCGATTGCCTCCAGCTTGAGGCCGGCCTGGGCGGCGTGCGCCGGCGCTGCCGTCCGGATGCCGGTTCCGCCGGCGAGCCGGAATCGCGCCCAATCGGAATTCCAGCCTCCTTGAGCAAACGTAATTTGAACAACCTGCAGCCCCGTGTCGAGCTTGACGGAATCAACATTGAAGTTGACGGTCCAATTATGCCAGATTTCCGTTACTCCGCCGGGCGGAGGAACCACAAGCACGACCGCGGGAAGGTTTTTAACCGAATCACTATGAACCTTTGCCCCGTCGTAGTAGGTGAGCGTGATGAGGTTCGGGGGAGCGTTGACATTAGCAAGTTTGAAGTCGACGTAGTAGGTGCCTGCCGTGTTGACGTGGACCGTATATTTCGGATTCAGCCCCGCGTTCATATATGCAAGATGCGAGGTTGGGTGCGTGGCATTTACCGAAGAATCGAGCTGCCCGTTGTTTCCGTAGCCAAGGCAGTCGTAATCCCAGTTGCTGTAGGCCTGCGTGGTTACGCTGCCGCCGCCGACATCGACGAATATTTCCTTGATGACGCCCGGAAGCTGTTCCGGTTTGCCCAGGAGCGTGTCGCCTGCGTACGGCGTGCCCGTGTATCCGGTTGGAATGGCGGCGCCGGCCATGGAGGCGAACAAAAAGCAGACAATGGCTTGGAAGTAAAATCTAACGTGATGTAACATATCGGTAGCTCCTTTTCTTGGAATAGTGCTTTCCCCCTTTTTTCAAAGACCATCCTGGCATACCGGACCATTTCTTTTTTTGGGAAGTTCACCTCCTGTGATGTATTGAGGGTTTCCATGGGACAAATATAGATGAAGACGGACGGCTTCGGCTATCGTTGGCAGTTCATTGTGAGAACGCTAGCGGCGGGACAGGGCACATTTCTTGCTGCTTTTGAAGAACCTGATTGCTAATGGCAAAGGGAAGCCCAACAAGAAAGAAAAGGTCATTGCCTAAGAAAAGGGAGGGAGGCGCACTGTTCCCGCGGTTCGGCTTCTCCAGCAGCGGAACGCCCAGTTCTTCATCTTATTGATGTAGCTGGGCGCCCATGGCAACAAATCGGCTGCTGCCGGCGTAATATATACACAGTGAAGCGGGCAACCTATGGATATATCGGCTCTTTCAAACGCAACAAACAGCGGAGGGTTTCAACTGGGGCAAGACACGAATAGTGCCGCTGCTCCGGTTAACCACAACGTTAGCGATCAGGCAATTGCTGCACCGAACCCAAATGTCGGTCTAAATGCCTCAACCACGCTTGCCTACCGATTAAGACAAAAAGCGAACGATGCCCTGGTTGCCGCTCATGCTCAAAATATCGCCCCGTCGTATGTTCCTGCGGACAACCGGAATACTGTTCCGCTGTTTGCCAACCCGAAAACTGCCGATATTTCAAGCGCAGCAAACAGCCCCGTTTCTCCAGCTATACAAAAGACAAACGGAACAGTTGTTCCCGAGGCTATCAAAATCGCTGTCCCGCCTCCCGCTTCCTTGAACCAAACCGGCGGTCCAAGGGCAGCGGTCGATCAGGTTTTTCAACCGGTTCTAAACGTGAACCCCGCTGTGGTTACCGGTGCTGCTGAACCTGTTGTCGCGCCACCAGCCTCTCTAAACACATTTCAAGCTGGAACTGATGCGATGAGCCCGCTTATTCCACAAGCAAGAAGTTTGGACGTCGCCGCGGTTCCTGTAAATACTGTGGGGACCGTGTTAACGCCTCCAGGTTTGAACGCCTCTCCCGCTGGAGCGGCTGCCAACAATATCGTCTCTCCACCGGTGCAGAACACCAACGCCTTCGCGGTTCGCGAGAATGCTCCAGGAATTGCCCAGCCTCCTTCTTCTCTTAACATTGCCGGAAGTGCGGGTGCTGAAAACGGTCCCGGCGCTTCGACCACACAAAATACGAACGTTACCTTTATTCCCGATGAGGCCCAGGTTAATGTCCCGCCGCCCAGTCCTTCTGAGGCCTCCGGTATTCCGGGTGCCATAAACAACACCGGCGCACAAACAAGAGAAGATTCGAACGTTGCGTTTGTCCCCGATTACGCAGAAGTCATCGTCTCGCTGCCTGCGCCTGCCGACACAAATGGTCTTCCAACAGCTGCGCCTGCTCCTGTTGCCCCGCAGGCCCAAAATGCGAGTACTATCACGGTTCCCGGCAATGCTCAACTTTTTGCCCAGACACTCGCGGCCGTCAATACGGCCGGTCTCTCAATTGCCGAAGCCGCGCCTGTCTTCCCACCGGTGCAATATGCGAATGAAGCGGTGGTTCCGCCTGCTACCGGAGCCGGTATCCCTACGCCTGCGGCCGTTGTCACTGCCGGGGTTTCAACGAGTGCAGCCGGCCCTGTTGCTTCACCGGTGCAAAACACGAATGCTGCGGTGGTCCCATCTGCTCCCGCAGCCGGCATCCCGCCGACCGCGGCCACTGTTGGCGTTTCAACGAATGCAGCCGGTCCCGTCACTCCACCCGCGGAAATTACCGGCGAAATAACCGTTCCCGATACGAGTATTACGGCTGCAACCGATACTACGCAATCCACGATACCCCCGCTCGCTGCATTCAACATCATGGGCGGAGAATCCGTGGTCGTAGTCCCGGCGCCGCGGGAAGACGCGGGTGGAATCGGTGGTCACGGAGAAGTGGCCGCGGTTTTGCCCCCGCAGCCGGCTCTCAACAATGTTCCCGGAAACCCGGCTCAGGCCACATTTACAAATAGCGCAATGCCCTCCCGAAGACCTTCGGCCGGCAAACGCGCGCAGGACTACCTTCGCACCATTAGTACAAGGGCGCAGGCCACGGATCTTGAATTCCAGCGACGACATCTACCCTATCGGTTCAAGGTGCTTACCGACAACAATGAAAACGTCCTGATCGACCTTTCAATCCTGGACGGACAGGGAAAGGTCATAAAGCATGAAACGCGCAATGTAACAAATGATAATTTTGGCGAGCTCATGGACGACATATCCACCGGAAAGGGTCTGCTCATCGATGACCTTCCGCAAAGATAGCCTGCGTGCGGCATCTGCATTTCTCAGACCGTTCGCGGGGGGAATATCGATGCCATGATTTCGTTGCCGGCGTGGGATTTCTTTAGAGGAATATTCTCTCCTGTAAAATGTACACGGCGGCGCCCGCGATATACCCGGCCAGCGCCAGCGGCGTAATCTTCTTCAGGTACCAGAAAAAATCGATCCTGGCCATTCCCATGGCGGCGACGCCGGCGGCCGATCCGATCACAAGCATGCTGCCGCCCGTCCCTGCGCAATACGACAAGAACGACCAGAAATGATGATCCGCGCCGAACTGTGACAGCGGATACATCTTGATTGCACCGGCAACAAGCGGAACATTATCCACGATTGCGGAGAGAAGCCCGATTGCCAGGACAATGATTTTGGTATTGCCGACGAAACGATCAAGCCACAGGGCGAGAGCCGGAAGGACGCCGACAGACTGCAACGCCGAAATACAGAGGAGAATTCCCAAAAAAAACATGACGCTCGGCATGTCGATACGCTGCAACGCCCTGGTTGCCGAATGCCTGTGCCTTTTTTCTTCGTCGCCCTTTCGATGCAGAACCTCGGTAAAGACCCACAAAATCCCAAGCCCGAATATCATGCCGATAAACGGCGGGAGGTGCGTGACGGCCTTGAAAACCGGTACCAGGAGCAGGACCCCGACGCCGACCAGAAAGACGAGCCTGCCCGCGCGTTGTTCCTGCACCGTCAAGAGGTTTTCCCCCCGGAATTTGATCTTATCCTTGCCGTCCTTAAAACGAAAGGAAATCCACAGCAGGGGAACCGCCGCGCACACCAGGCTGGGCGCCAGCAGGATTTTGATAATGGCGAAGCTGGATATGCGGCCGCCGATCCACAGCATCGTGGTGGTGACGTCGCCGATGGGGGTCCATGCGCCGCCCGCGTTCACCGCAATGATCACCAGGCCGGTGAACAGCAGGAGGTCTTCGCGTTTCGACAGAATCTTTGACAAGAGCGAAACCATGACGATGGTGGTAGTCAGGTTGTCGAGCACCGCGGACAAAAAGAAACCGGCGATGGTCGTGAGCCACAGCAACCGCAGCTTGCTTCCTGCGGACAGGATTGCGGTGACGGTCTCGAATCCGTTGTGCGCATCGATTATTTCCACGATGGTCATGGCGCCCATGAGGAAGAAGAGAATGCCCGTAATGTCCGCGACCTGTCCCATAAGCTGCGTTCCCGCGTCATGACCGCCGGGCGCGCCCAGCGCATACACAGTCCAGCATACCACCCCGGTGAGAAGTGCCGCGGCCGACTTGTTGATTTTAGTGAAATGCTCGGTCGCGATGAAAATGTATCCGACTACAAAAGCCGCAGTTATCACGAATGCCATTCAAATCCCTCTTGAAGCGAAAGATGGAACCGGCGGCTTTGCCACAAATACAAAGCCTGGTCTTACACGATGAGCTATCACACCGGAAATGGTGAACGAGAAACCCGAGCAGGCGAGATTGGCAACGGATGATGCCGGGGAATGAGAATTCAAACTTTCTTGCACGGGGCACATCCAATCTATCCTTTTAAGATAAACCGGATGGCGGCCCGACCATCCCGAAAAACCTGCACCGGTCGAATCCGGCGCACCCTTGAGTTGTTTGCGAGACAAAGATAAGATACTATCTACCGGCGTGAAAGCGTGTGAATCCTAAATTCCAAAGATAATTCTCACCGCAAAGACGCAAAGCCCGCAAAGAAATAGTCTCATGACGTTTTTACCGTTGCCGACGCTTAATCCGATAGGGTTTTGAAGTCTCATTTTCGTTGTCTGCAAATTATTGACTTTCAATCCACTTTCCTTTGCGTACCTTAGCGTACTTCGCGCCTTTGCGGTGAACTGGATTTTTCAGGATGAATTGCAAGTTGCGTTTGGCGGGGATCATGTTGTGGTGGTGGGAAAACCGCTTCGCGTCGCTGTGCGGCCTGCACAGGCTGGTGGCAGGCAAATACCTCAAAGAACTCCACGCACTGCACGAACAAAAGGGCACGCTATCGAAATCAATTCTTGAACGTGAGGAACTGTGCAGGAATTGCAGGAACCCGAAAACGTGCAAAGAATGGGATAGTGTGGGGGAATTGAGTTGCTTTTGTCTAGAAAGCATCTTTTGAGGCCGGAAGGATTGCGTTTTTGAAAATTCATCCTTCATCCTTCCGCCTTCAGCCTTTGTTCCGGCTGGGAGAATTTACGGACGAGGAACAAGAATTACTTACCGTACAGGTCTTCACGAGCTTTAAAATTGAGTCTGTAAAAAAGACCGTTCATCTGGTAATCGATTGTAACTTCCTCCAGAATGAAACTGGATGCACTGTGATCGGCGCCCACGGCCCAGGAATGCGACAGGCTGCCTATACTGATAGGACCAATTTCATAAGAAGTATTATCGTTTATGGAATGGGTATAATTATTGAGGCCTACCCCAACCTTGCCTTGTATCATGCTTGCAAGAAGCTGGGGATCGGAAATTTCCTCGTAGCCGTTATGAGAGTATCCGTACCACTTTATATCCACGGCGGTTACAATACTGTCGGATCCTATGGTCAGGCGGGGGGCGGGAATGAATATTTTCGGCAAGCCCATGCTGTCGGTCTGATAGGCGCAACCGATATCGAAAACCGCAACCTGTTGGCCGCTTACTTTGAGTGTCCAATAACCCGCTGGGATTGCATCCGTAAAATACGGAGATTCGCATGAGTTCTTGTTTGGCCCAAACAGGAAATAGTTACCTCCGACCGACGTTCCAAGGTTTTCTTTTGTGCCATCGAGCAAATTAAGTAGGAGGCTCACGGGCCCGGGTGCTTCCAGACTCACGGTTGAAGAGTCGAACGCTAAATTGGTGTCGGTGATGCCAAAGTAATACATCTTAACCGCAGAGGCTATAAGAGTGGGGTCGTAGTATGTATTTGTAATAGCCGGAATATAGGCCGCGTTCCAACGGAAAGTCGGCGTCATCGCTATATACGATCCATCTGCCGGGTTATAATTAAGATAGACATTTTTTATCGCGCGAAGGCTTTCGTCATTACGGGCGATTCTAAGCAGGTCCTCTGCCGACAAGGTGAATTGCTGTGAAAGAGATGTATCAGACGCGAATTCCTCCGGATGTGTGCTATTGTTGAGGTTGCCCAAGTTGAGGCTGTCTCCCGACATTTTGTCAATGGGCAGCCTCAACATGCATGCATCCCCCATACCCACGGTAACGTAACCCTGCACCTGCATTGTTTTATCAGTTTGTTTCGAATCGATAAGAAGAAGCAGGTAATTTCCGAACGACTTGTTGATGTCGAGGGCAAAATTTCCGGCCGAGTCGATATCGCAAAGTTTGCTACTGCCCAGAAGCGATGAAATGGCGGTGACATTTCCTCCCGGCAGAGGTGTTGCCCATATTCTATCGAAGGTCATGGTCGCCTTGCTTTTTGCCAGGCCTGTCCGGTTGAGCCTTCCTGTAATTGTCGCGATACCAGTCGTGTTCTTCGCCTGGTCTATGCCTGGGCTGGTCTTGGTGCAACTCAATACAACCAAGAGCGATACAGCTAGCAAGAATCGAGACGCATAATAAAGCATGTCAATATCCTCCTATAAAGCACAAGTATTCACACAATTATCCAATCTGTGTCGCCAGCCGTCAATATTTATTTTGAGTGTTCTTGTTTCACGTTCATCTGGTTTTGTGCCCGCGCGTTTTATTCGACACTATAATCGTGAGCTCTGTTGCGGTCCATGCCTGCAAAAAGCTCATTATTTGCAATTATCAATATTCCCTTTTTCACAAGCAATATGCCCGCCGACGCAGTTCCATACACCGGCGAATCAATGCTAAGAGGGACGCTGCAAAACAAAGGCAGAAGACCGCGGCGGCAAATACCGAAAACGCGGGCGGTTTACATTAATGCCAGAATTTGGGCGGTCCTCGGAATAATTGTCGCTTCGGCTGGTGGATTCTTCTTCCCAAGGGACGTTTCACATTTGTTTTCTTCGAATTCCACCAGCATACGCATTCTCGCATCCACCCATTCACGCTCGAACACTCCAACTCTCTGGCGCTCCAACTCTACAACGGATCAGTTTGCGGCCTGCGCATTTGAGATCTGGGACAATTGTCCCGGAAGAGAATTCAGATAAACCTCACTCTTGCCTCGTTTCCAGCGACACAACAATGCTTATACATCCCTGTACGAGGATTGGCGTGCTAGTTGCATGCAATAATTACCATGGAAGTCGACGCCGGCATGCTCACAACGAAAAATAATCCGCCGCTGGAAAGAGGGGAAAGTAGCGAATTGCCGTGTCCGGACGCCCCTGAGGACGATCAGATTGTCATCCAGAACATTTCGATACCCGGTGCGCTGATTCGGCTCTATTGGTTTCTTGTCGGCAACGTCTTGCTGGTAATCCTGGCCATCGTCATCGGGTCGGCGTACTTCAAATCCACTCTTTTCCTGCACGTTCTATATTGGATGTGTGTCGTGAGCCTCTTGGCCGCGCGGTATTCAGATATTAGATTCCTGGAAGAGCGTTCCACCGACGGAGCGCGATTGACAGTGAAGTATTGGTTGCGCTATTCGGCGGTCGTTGTGCCCGTTTCCGCCATAGTGTGGGCAATCGCCCTGCTAACGGCATATTTCAAGAATCCGCGATAGCCCGATTTTCAACACCCCATGTTCCATTTTCTAAGGTGGCCGGGACAAAATTTGCACAGGAGATGATACCGTGAGAAGCCTTGCATGCGCTCCTGCTCATCGTTTGTGCGGTCGTCGCGGTAGCGCCGGCACCGCAGAATTTTCCCGACGCGGACGAGATTGTGCGTCGGGCCGACGCCAACATGCGCGGCTCAACCAACTACAGCGATATGACCATGACGGTAATCCGCCCCGACTGGAGCAGAACGGTGAGCATGAAGGGATGGGATAAGGGCCGCACGTATTCCCTTACCCTCATCACCGCGCCCGCAAAGCAGCAGGGCCAGGCGTTCCTCAAGCGCGGCGTGGAAATGTGGAACTGGGTTCCCGCAATAGACCGTGTCATCAAGATTCCGCCGTCCATGATGTCGCAATCGTGGATGGGCTCCGATTTCACCAACGACGACCTGATCAAGGAATCGTCCACCGTGAAGGATTATTCCCACGCCGTCACCGGCCGTGACACAATTGACGGACGCGCATGCTGGCGCGTGGCGCTTGCGCCGCTGGCCAACGCCGCGGTGGTGTGGGGCAAGGTTGTGGCGTGGATCACCGTGCAGGGCGACATCGAGGTAAAAGCGGAATACTACGACGAAGACGGAGCGCTTGTCAATACCGAGCGCTTCTCCGATATCCGTGCCTTGGGCGGTAGGACCATTCCCGCGCGCATGGAAATGACGCCGGCGGCCAAGCCGGGATGCAAAACCGTGCTTGCCATCACGTCGATCTGGTTCGACAAGCCCATTGCCGACGATTTCTTCTCCCTGCAGAACCTCAAACGCGCGCGGTAGGCATATGGAGCTCTTGTCACTTGCATGGCGAAACATCTGGCGCAACAAGCGGAGGACCCTTCTCACCGCCGCGTCCATCTTTACCGCGGTGTTCCTCGCGCTCATCATGCGGTCGATGCAGCTCGGATCGTACGACAAGATCGTGAGCAACGTGGTGGAATTCTACACCGGCTACATCCAGGTCCACGCACAAGGCTATTGGGACGACAAGAGCCTCGACCGCAGCTTTGTCGCCGATACCGCGCTTGTCCGTAAAGTCGAGCATGTCAAGGGCGTGTCCTGTCCCATTCCTCGTCTCGAATCGTTCGCGCTCGCCTCGGCCGGCGTCCGGACGAAAGGAGTTCTGGTGGTGGGTACCGACCCTGCGCTGGACAACCGTCTCACGGCAGTGGCCTCGCGCATCAGGCGCGGGACAATGCTCACCGGCGACGACCGCGGCGCGCTGCTCGCCGAAGGAGCGGCACATGACCTCGGTCTTTCCGTGGGAGATTCTCTTGTTTTACTCGGCCAGGGATTCCACGGCATGAGCGCCGCCGGCGCGTTTCCGGTGCGCGGCATCGTTCATTTCGGGTCTCCGGACCTTAACAACCGGATGGTGTACATGACGCTTGGCGCATGCCGCGATTTCTATTCCGCGCCCGGAAGAGTCACGTCGCTGGCGCTGGTGGTTGACCGGCCCAAACACGCGCACGCAATCGCAGGCGATTTGCGAAAGATCCTTGATCCCTCGGCGTACGAGGTTATGACCTGGGACCAGATGCTGCTGGAAGTTGTGCAGGAGATACAGTCGGACAATGCCGCCGGACTCATCATGCTCGGAGTCCTGTATGTCATCGTCATATTCGGGATTTTCGGAACAATATCCATGATGACAGTGGAGCGCCGCAGGGAATTCGGCGTCGTTGTCGCCCTTGGCATGGACAAGGCGCTTCTCGCAGGCACCGTCCTGCTTGAAACCTTGATGATTTCGCTGGTAGGCATCGCCGTCGGCATGTTGGGCGCCACGCCGGTGGTCTGGTACTTTCATTCGCACCCCATACGCCTTACCGGCGAAGCCGCCACAATGATGGTGCAGTTCGGCATTGAGCCCGTAATGCCGTTTCTGTTCGATCCGTCAATGTATGCGGCGCATGCGGGAATTGTCCTGGCCGCCACCCTGGTATGCGCCCTGTTTCCGCTGTGGGTGATAGGGCGGCTGAGGGTGGCAAGCGCGTTGCGGTCGTGAAGAGGTGGAGAAAAAGAGTCAAAAGGTCTAAAAGTCAGAATGTCTGAAAGTCTTGTCGCGAATCGTAGATTTCCTTTTCAACCTTGAATTTGCGATCTGCAATTTTGACTTTTGACTTTGAACCTTTAGACCTTTGGACGTTTAGACCGGACAAAAGGAATGATTCCATGATCTTCTCCATTGCATGGCGCAACATCTGGCGCTCGCCGCAGCGAAGCCTTGTGGTGCTGTGCGCCATTTGCCTGGGGCTCTTTGGCGGCGTGTTTTCCATGGCCTTCACAAATGGCATGAGCCTGCAGCGCATCCGCAGCGCAATATCCACCGAGGTGGCCGATATCCAGATTCACTCGCCGGAGTTTCTGGCAAAGGGTGAGATCCTCGATACCATTCCGGCGCCCCGGGCTGTGATCGCGCGGCTGTCCGCGCTGCCGGGAGTTTCGCATTGGTCCAGTCGTATTAAGATTAACGCCATGGCGGCCAGCGCAACTACGGGCACGGGGGTTGTGCTGTACGGCATCGACCCCGCGGACGAGCGTGCCGTTTCCTCGATTGCGGACCGGGTTGGGCAAGGCGGCTATCTTGCGGACGGCGGCCGCAACGATATCGTGGTCGGCGCGAAGCTGGCGCAGAAGCTCAGGGTGCGCCTGGGGTCGAAAATCGTGCTCACCATGCAAGCCGCGGACGGCGCCATAACCGGCGGCGCCTTCAAGATCGCTGGAATTTACAAAACAGATAATTCCGCCTTTGACGAGACCGCCGTTTTCTCCGTTGCCGCCGATCTGCGGGTCTTGACGGGACTAAGCAAGGACGCGGTGCAGGAGATAGCGGTCCGCACTGCCGATTCACGCGCCGCCCCGGCCGCGGCGGCGCGGCTGCAGGCGATGTTCGGGAGCCTCGTAGTGGAATCGTGGGAAAAGTCGAGCCCGGAGCTGGCGCTTCTGGAAAGCATCATGACCTATATGATGTTCCTGTTTCTGGTCATCATTCTGGTTGCGCTGGCGTTCGGCATTGTCAACACAATGCTCATGGCGATACTGGAACGGACGCGCGAGCTCGGCATGCTCATGGCTATCGGCATGACCAAGACGCGGATTTTCGCGATGATCATGGTGGAAACGGTGCTCTTGTGCCTCACCGGCGGCGCAGCCGGTATGGCCGCGTCCGCGGCCGCCATCGCCTACTTTGGGAACAAAGGCATCGACTTGTCGTCGGTGTCGCGGGGTCTGTCGGCCCTGGGATACGGGTCGCTGGTATATCCCCAGATGGACGTTGCGTTCTATGTGGCGCTGAGCATTCTCATCATGGCCACCGGCATCGCATCATCGGTGTATCCCGCGCTGCGCGCCCTGCGGCTGCAACCGGCAAAGGCGATAAGGACTATTTAGAGGAAGAAGAAAAGATTCACCACAGAGACTCAGAGATCACAGAGAAGAAACTTGGACTTTCGACCTTAAGACCTTTAGACCTCAGACTATGCAATTTGGAATCTGGAATCTGGAATCTTCAATTAGTACCGGAGAACGCTCATGAGCATCATCACTATCAAGAATCTTACCAAGGTATACGACGAAACATCGGTCCCGGTGTATGCCCTCAACGGGATAGACTTGACATTTGAGGAGGGCGAGTTCACCGCGATCGTGGGGCCGTCCGGCTCGGGAAAGACCACCCTGCTCAACATTCTGGGCGGCCTGGACGTTCCCAGCGGCGGCGCCATCGACATCGCGGGAACAAACATGGGAACGTTGTCGTCCCGGGACCTCACGCGCTTCCGGCTGCACAACATCGGGTTTGTGTTCCAGTCGTACAATCTTATTCCGGTCCTTTCCGCCCAGGAGAATATCGAGTTCATTATGCAGCTCCAGGGTAAGCCCAGGGCGCAGCGCTCGGCACGCGCGCAGGAGCTTCTTGCGCAGGTTGGTATACCGGACCGGGCGGCAAGCAGGCCGGGCCAGTTGTCCGGCGGCCAGCAGCAGCGCGTGGCCGTGGCGCGGGCGCTCGCGTCGAGGCCGCGCTTCGTGCTCGCCGACGAGCCCACGGCCAACCTCGATTCAAAGTCGGCGGAGAACCTGCTCGACATCATGGGCAAACTTAACAAAGACGAAAACGTCACCTTTATCTTCTCCACGCACGACGCGCGCGTGATGCACAAGGCGAGGCGCATTATAACCCTGGAAGACGGAAAAGTGCTCAAGGACCAGACGGTATGACCGCGCTGCGCCGCGGCCTGCAGACGCTTCTTGTCGCGTGGGCCGTTGGGCACGCCGCGGCGCCCGATTCTTCTCGCCTGTCCGATTTCGTGACCGCAAAAGGATATGTGAAAGTCCTCCAGATCACCGTGGGCCAGGGCCTGCACGACCCGTGGGCGGTGTTCGGGCTGCTGCACAACCGGTTCGACGTGACCGTGCTGCCCAACGGACCGTTCTCCATCACCGCCGGCATGCGCAACCTTCTGCTCTACGGCGATACCGCCGCCGGCGGGGCCGGCCCGGCCCAGCTCACCGCGGTGACGCCGGGATTCTTCGGCCTCAACCGGACGTTTTCGAGCGGCCCCTCCTATCGGTTGACAAGCGAGCTGGACCGTTTGTACGCGCAATACGCGTCCGACAGGTTCCAGGCGCGCGCGGGCCGCGCCCGCGTCAACTGGGGCATGAACCTGGTGTGGAATCCCAACGACGTATTCAACCCCTCGTCGTACCTGGATTTCGACTACGAGGAAAAGCAGGGCACCGACGGCGCGAGCGTCACCTGGTACCCGGCCGCCACGTCGCAGGTTTCGGCAGTGTACGAGGCAGGCGATTCGCTCGCCGCAATGGGCGGCGCGGCATTGGCGCGGTGGAACGTGTGGAACTACGACATGCAGGTCCTGGCAGGTGTTGTCAAAAGCGACGGGTGCGCCGGACTCGGATGGTCGGGCCAGATCGGCGGCGGCGCGTTCCGCGGCGAGCTCACCTATTTTCGTCCGGTGCTTGACAAGGCCGGCCGCCGCGAATCGGTCGCGGCGAGCGTGTCCGGCGACTACACGTTTCCCCACAACGTGTACGCGCAGGGAAGCGCGCTTTACAATAGCGCAGGCAGTTCAAAGAAGCGCGATACCTATGCGGCAATTCCCATGGACGGCCCGCTGGCCAAGCATCTTTCGCCCGCCGCCCTCACGCTGTTCGGCGAATGCGCCGACCAGATTACGCCGCTTGTGCACCTCGACGCGTTCGCAATGGCAAATCCGATCGACGGATCCGGCGTGGCCGGGCCCAGTGTCACCTTTTCCATCACCGACAATATCGATCTCGACCTCGTGTGCCAGGGATTCTTCGGTGAAAGGAACACTGCGTTCGGCGGATACGGCACCGTTGCCGTGATCCGGGGAAAATGGAGTTTCTAGGAACGGCGGCGCGAAAAAACAAATAGCCGGGGACATAAGATCGTAAACGAATTCTTATCGATTGAGATCATATTCCAACCAAATAACAGGAGAAACAAATGGCCAAGAAAAGGAAACAGCAATCGAAGACTCCGTCTAAAACCGCACCGGCGAAGACAAAGTCTTTATGGAAGATTGAGGCTGCGATCGCGGTCGCCATAATCGCGGGAGGCATTATTACCGTGAAGATAGTGACATCGTCTCCTGAGCCTGTGCGTCAGGTAGAGGCTGCCCTTCCTGCGCCGGCAGAGCCGATCGATACGTTCAAAACCAACGACCTCTGGCTCCAGCGAGCGTTGGCCGTGACTGCGCAGTTTCATCGCGTATATACGCCATGCTGGGAAGGAGCCTACGGCGCGATTGGGGACGCCTACCTGTTTGCCGCAACCGGCGACTCCGCTCTGCTGCGGTTTCACCTGGTCGATCACGATCTCAAAAAGATGTGTGAAGGCAGATGGGTCGACGATCGCGCCTGGGTTTGCCTCGCCGAGCTCAAGTGGTGGAACGTAACCGGGAAAACGCGCCAGGATCTCGTTGCCGATGCGATTTACCGGTACGACGAAGCCAAAACGCAGGGCCGGCTCTCATCGCACGAAGGGTTCTGGAGTTGGTACAACTGGCCCCCGCAATCCGGCGTAAACGAGCACATCTATACCAACTCCAACATGAACCAAATGGTAACCGTGGCCTGCAAATTGTATGAAGCTACCAACAACCGGCGGTTCCTCGACGATGCTCTTAAAATATGGAACGGTGATGGCCATATACCCGGCATCGAAAAGACATTCTACCGTGGCAATGGCAGGTGGGAGGGCTCCGGCACTTCGGCGGCATTCAGCAAACAACTCCCCTGGGACGGAACCGGATACTGTTCGGTCCTGGCTGCCCTGTACAAGGCAACACACAACGAAAAATACCGGACCATCGCTGTGGCCACCGCCCGACGCATTATGGACCCCAAGACCGGCTGGGTTGCGCCCAAGGACTATTACCAGCTTCGGATGGACGGCGGCGGGGCTTTCGTGAACTTTCTGCTTGATGCGTATGAAATCGCGCCGGACAAACTGCAGGATATTCTGCCCAAGGTCCAGGCAATGCTGGAACACGTCTGGACCAACAACCATGGAAAAGCGGTGGTGGTACTCCATCGAACAAGCGATGACGGCATCCGCAACGGGTGGAATCCTGTTGGCGGAGAGGACGGTTATGGCGTTGGAGAAGTGGGCACGGTTCATGCGCAAGGCGAAGCGGCCCGTGCGTTCGGCGTATTCGCCTATTTCCATACGCGCGGGATTGAAAAAACGAAAGACGCCGCCGCGTCAGCAGAGAATAAACAGAATCGCTAAATAGGCTGAAGACGTGGGCGGGAACAACGCGCCTCTCTTGACACAAGGGTTGATGTAGCCCAACAGGTCGATAGCGCAGTACTCGGTGTTCGGCCGTTGCCCGCGAACGGTACGGGCGGCGTCGCGCTGCGTTATTATATTGCTCTTCTCAACCAACCTCTTCCCATAAATCTTGGAACAGAATTTGCGGGCTATCTTGGGCGCGTAGAAACTCTGGGTTTTGAAATCCCAATTTATCCACCCAAGGAGGTCTTGTATGAAGTCGACCAAAATTCTGATCGCGGCAGCTGTTTGCCTTGCAATGATTTCAACGGCAAGTTGGGCTGGAAGTAAATCCGGCGCAACGCATGAATTGCACGGCACTGTGGAGTTCTATAGTATGATGGACAGTTCTTTAATCGTTAAGGACAAGGTGGAGGACACCATCAAGATCACCCCGAATACAAAATTCCTGATGGGCAAGATGAAGATGAGCGCCGATGATCTCAAGCCCGACATGAAGGTCAACGTTTGGTATGCGATGAAGAACGGGCAGAAATTGGCGACAAAGGTGACGGGAATGACGATGAAGACCAAACCAAACTAGCCGACGTGAACTTTGCTCGTTTCCACGAAGTTAAAGAGACAATAGAGTTCCTCGCGATGCGATTTGAGTGAAGATTGAGGCGCCCCGATCCGCAGGAAGCCTCAATCTCTTGCCATCCTGGGACAAAAGTCCCAGCATACCGCCTCGTAGGGGAATTTTGTCCTTTTTCCGCATTCACCAAATCGGTGCATCGTACCAAATACGAACCAGTAGCCGGAGACGTCTGGCATATTTGTTGCATTGTTTTAAGAGCGTGCTTATCGTGCCCCGGACCAAACACCTGGCCGAGCACAGCCGAAGGGAGTGAGCCGATGAACACACGGGGAAATTTCGCATTGAAGAACCTCGCAGCAAGCTGCGAGGTATCTTCCATCCCTCTGGAAAAAAGACATACTTATAGTCGCTCGCTAGCCCCGGAGCAAGCTCCGAGGCATGCGGTCGCTGTGGGATTCATTCTTTTCGCTGTCGCCTCCGCGTGGCTTCCCGCCCAGGCGGATCAACAGACCGTTGATCCCACCATAGCAAATTACGACAGTTTTCCTGATGTGAAGGCCGGCGCGAAGTTCTTTGTCGACGTGGTAAGCGACACCGTTCGCGGCCGGGCCGATTCCGGGCTGGTGGGCTATGTGCACACCCGGCTGGGTCATCCGAGGGCGATAATTTGCCATCCGCTGCCCGCGGCGGCAGTCGAGCAGTCGCTGCAAACGTTTCTCGAAAAGAAAGGGGCCGCCGCCCTGGATCGCAATTCCGCAACATATCTCATCCGTGTTTCCATTCTGGGCTTTTCTCTAAAAGAAACGCCGCATTTCTTCTATCAAACCATTGCGGCTTCCGTGCAATTGAGAGTGGGGTTGGTCGATGCACGCACGTCGCAGGTCGTGCGCAGTTTTGACATTGACAGTGAAAGATCCCGCGCCGTTTTCAATTCGGGCCGAAATTCCGGGAAGCTGATTCGCAGCGCGCTGGGGAATGCACTCATCGAGACCCTACAGAGTTTGAACGGCCTGTAGGGGCGGAAGGGAATTGGCGGGAAGTAAGATGTTTTACTAACGGGCTATTGTAACCGCAATCACTCACACACACTTATTTCAAGGGAGGCCAAATGTTTCGTAGAATCGTCGTTTATAGCGCAGTGCTGTGCGCAGCTCTGGTATTCTCGGTCGGCTGCAACAAGAAGGTTGTAAAGGTTGAAGCGAATGCAGGTCCGCAGGCGAGCGCTTCAAAGGCTCCTGAGCCTTCAGTTCAAGCACTGAGCGACTCATTCGAAACGGTAGCCCTCAACGCCAAAATGAAAGGCATATTTGTGCCCATTTACTTCAAATTCAACGATTACTCATTGTCTGATGTCGCAATCGCTTCACTTGGCAAAATAGGGTCCTTTCTTCAGCAAAATCCCGACGTTCGTATCTTGATTGAAGGCAATGCCGACGAAATCGGCTCAGACGAGTACAATATGGGGCTCGGAGAACGCCGCGCGCGTGCCTCAAAGGAGTATCTCGTCACGTATGGAATAAAGGGCGACAGGCTGGAAATTACTTCCTACGGCAAAGAACGGCCGGCCGTTCCCAACTGTCCCGTGTCGGACGACATTTGCCGCGGCAAGAACAGACGCGACGAATGGAAGGCCCTTGCGAAGTAGACGGCGGGCGTGTGCGGAAACCATGTTGACATGTGCAATCCCGGAAAAGGACCGGGGCGGCGGGGAAAACCGTCGCGGGCTTGCCCTGTCAATACAACTCGTTAAACGCCTGGCCTTACCGAGCCGATAATAAGTGAGATAAGGCCATAAATAACGTTCTGCATGAACATGATTACAGGATTGAGCAGGCCGGTGAAAAGGAAAATAGCCAAAATATAGAATCCATACGGCTCTATGCGCGCCAGGGCCTCCTGGCCGGCCGGCGGAAGGAGACGCATCAAGACTCTCGATCCGTCAAGCGGTGGAATCGGGATCAAATTGAACGCTCCAAGGATGATGTTTATCCGCGCAACAACCGAGAGAATGGTTGAAAGCTCCGGCATGGCGGCGATGGCGGAAAATTGCAGGACAGCCATGGCCGCGAAGGCGATCAAAATGTTTGTTGCGCAACCGGCCAAGGCAACGGCAATCAGTCCGAACCGTGACCTTTCCAGGGCCCCGTAGTTCACGGGCACGGGTTTTGCCCAGCCGAAGCCCACAAAGAACAGCATCAGTGTTCCTATGATATCAAGATGCGGCAGCGGGTTGAACGTGAGGCGCCCATAGCGCAGCGCCGTGTCGTCTCCGAACAGGTGAGCCACCCATCCGTGCGCCACTTCATGGGCGATGACGGAATACAACAGCGCCACCGCGACTGCGGCAAACAGGAGCGGATTCTGAAACAGCAAATGCGTCAAGCCCATTCAATGTCCCTTCTTTGAAGAGTGTGTGATGCTAAAATCATTTAGACACGTTTGCGGATCGTTTCCAATTCCCGCCGTCGTTTCGACGTGGTTTTGGGGTACGACATCTCGAGATCGTTGAGCGCGTCAAGAACGATGCGGGAAACAATCAGCCGTGCATTCTCTTTGTCATCGGCCGGGACGACATACCAGGGCGCGTGATGCGTGCTCGTCGCATGCAGGCACGCTTCATATGCATTCATGTAATCCTTCCAGTAACCCCGTTCTTGAATGTCCGCCAGGCTAAACTTCCAATTCTTGTCCGGCTCATCGATGCGTTCGATGAACCGTCGTCGCTGTTCGTCCTTTGACAAGTTAAGAAACACCTTGATGATTCGCGTGCCGTTGCGGTGGAGATGATCTTCCATGTCCACGATGGATCGAAACCGTTCCTTCCAAATTGTCTTCTCGTCGAGCAAGTCATCGGGAAGCCCCTGGCTCTTGAGAATCTCCGGGTGCACGCGGACGATGAGCACCTCCTCGTAGTAGGAACGGTTGAACACGCCGATGCGGCCGCGCTCGGGAAGCCTGCATGTGGTGCGCCACAAAAAATCGTGCTTCAAATCCTCTGCGCTCGGCTGCTTGAAGCTGAAGACTTCGCAGCCCTGTGGATTGACACCCGATAGCACGTGCTTAATGACGCCGTCCTTGCCCGCCGCATCCATGGCCTGGAAAATAAGCAGAACCGAATAGCGGCCATATGCATAGAGCATGCTCTGCAGCGCGCTCATTTCCCTCACGTGCTCGACGAGGATTTCCTGATAGTGTTCCTTGGATTTGTAGTAAGGCTTGATCCGCGTGCGCCATTTCTTAAGTCTTACTTTTTCTCCCGGCCGAACGCGAAAATCACTCGAATCGATTTTCATGCTCTCCCCTTTTGTTGCATCGAATGGGCGAGTTGCACGCTTTTACCTATGCAACTTGTCCTTACGAATTTCCCTCTCCGCCTTTTCCCAGTCCCCGGCGGCGTTTCCTTCGCGTCGTCCTTCCTGTTCGTAAAGTTCATAGGCCCGTGCCGCAATCTGCGGCGTCAAATCGGACGTTATTGGCGAGATCTTGGACTTGACCGGATCGAAAATCCGGTACGCAAGCAGCTTGATCCGGTCATTCAGGAAAAACCACAGCAACGCATAGCCCCATACGAACCCGGCCCAGCCCCAGCCCAGCGGCGGCATGAGAAACCCATAGACCGCGATTAACGTGGCCAGCACCTGCGTGCCGAGCACGGCCATCCACAAAATTCGCGCTGGGCGAATGCTCCAGAACGGACCGCGCGTTCGCGTAAGAAATATAGTCAAATGTCCGGCCACCGACAGCATCAGATACATCATGGGTTGGAGATGCGGATGATCGAGGTGGAAAACACGGTCGCCGAGGAAAAACAGACCGAACGCGGCGATAGGGCCGATAACGCCGAGCACCGCTGCGATCCCCAGCACCATGCGCATGTTCCAGGCCTCCGGCTGGTTCTTGTAATGAACGTTGTCGTATGCGATTGACAGAATGGCGCCGTCGTTGAGCAGCGCCAGCATCACGATCATCACCGCAGTGAGCGGATAGAAGTTGAAGACCAATATCGCCGCCGTCATGAACAACAGTACGCGAAGCGTCTCGGCAATGCGGTAGATCGCGTAGCTGTTCATGCGTTGGAAAATTTTCCTGCTTTCCTTGATCGCGTCGATGATCACCGACAAGCCCGGCGTCATCAGAACGATTGCCGCTGCGGCACGCGCCGCGTCCGTCGCCCCGGAAACCGCGATGCCGCAGTCCGCTTTCTTGAGCGCAGGAGCGTCATTCACCCCGTCGCCGGTCATGCCCACAATATGACCTCGTTTCTGCAGCACATCTACAATGTGGAATTTGTGCTCGGGAAAAACCTGGGCGAAACCATCGGCCTTGACAATGGACTCCGAAGTCTCTGCATTCTCTTCCTTTTTCGAATCGCCCAGACCGGCGGCATCGAGGATGTTTGCGCCCATGCCGAGCTTCTTGGCGGTCTCCTGTGCAATTGCCAATGCATCACCGGTAACCATCTTGACTTTCACGCCCATGTTCCTTGCGGTTTCGATGGTCGCCTTGGCATCGTCCCGTGGAGGGTCGAACAAGGGCAACACGCCAAGAAATTCCCATTGGCCGTTTCCCTGCGCCCGAGCTACACCAAGAGATCGAAAACCCCGGGCGGCAAATTCGGTTACTGCCTTATCCACCGCCGCCTTCACCTGGCCGGCATTGGCGGACAATTCGAGAATCACCTGGGGCGCACCCTTTGTCGCCTTGAATTCTTTTCCGTCCGAGCCCTTGACAGTTGCTTCGGTGCGTTTATGCACCGCGTCAAACGGCTGGAAATGAACCACTTTATAGGATTTTAACGCTTCTTTTTCCTTGAGTCCGCCCAGGACAGCCAGGTCAATGGTGTCGTTGTTTTCCGCGCGCGACGCCAGCGCCGCATTAAGAATGACTTGATCGCTAGGAATTCCATTCACGCCGAATGGGTCTCCAAGCGTCAACTTGTTCTGCGTCAACGTTCCGGTCTTGTCCGAACATAGTATGTCGACCCCAGCCAGTTCCTCGATGGCGGTTAACTTGCTCACAATCGCCTTTTTCTTCGCAAGCAGCCGGGCGCCGACCGCCATGGTGACGGACAGCACCGTGGGCATTGCAACCGGTATCGCGGCCACAGTCAGGACCAAAGCGAACTGAATAGTCGTGAGAATCTTATCGCCGCGGACAAGGGCGACCGTAATAATCACGGCAACCAAAGCCACAGCGAGAATAATCAGGTAATTGCCGATCTTCAAAACCGCTTTTTGAAAGTGGCTGACGGTGTGCGCTTCCTGCACCAACTGCGCGGTTTTTCCGAAGTATGTCTTTGCGCCCGTGGCGTATACCATTGCGCCGGCTTCACCTTGACGTATAACAGAACCGGAAAACACGGCATCGCCCGGCTTTCGCGTTGCGGGTAAGGACTCTCCTGTCAAGGCGGACTGGTCCACTTCCACCGGATCACCGTCGAGCAATCGCGCGTCGGCCGGAACAATGTCTCCCAGACGCAAACGTATAACGTCGCCCGGAACCAGTTCGCGCGCCGCAGGCGTTGTCCACTTCCCGTCGCGTTTCACTCGGGCCTTAACCGCCAGCTTGGACTTGAGCGCGGCGATCGCATTGCCCGCCTCGCGTTCTTCCCAGAATCCCACCAGTGCATTGGCTAGCAGCAAGACAAGTATGATGAAAAAATCCGGCCAATGCCTCACCACGCCCGATAGAATCACAGCAGCTTCGATCATCCAGGGAATTGGTCCCCAAAAGTACGAAAGGAATTTGAGCAGCGGATTGGTCTTCTTTTCCTGGATTTCGTTTGGCCCGTATTCAGCCAGCCGTTTCTGGGCTTCGGCTTGGGTGAGTCCCTCCGGCGACGATCCCAGTTTTTTTTCCACTTCGGGAAGGGGCAGGGATTTCAAATCGTCTTTTGTGTTCGAATTTGACTCGGGGACCTTTGGTTTCATAATAGATAGCCTTTCAGTTCTTTGCAGTTTTGCGGAGTGTGCCCTGGGCCGCCATTGAACCTGCGGTTGTGGCTTTTCCTTTGAGAACCCATTCGAAAGCAACCCCGATAAGAGCACCAACAAAGGGTCCGACGATATAGATCCATGTAATGCTCAAATTGCCGCGAACAAAGTCAGGCGCAAAAGACCGAATCGGATTCATCGATGCTCCACTGATCGGCGCAGCCCAGAGCCCCGCGAGGGCAATATATCCGCCCACGGCAATAGCGCCGTTGGTGCCGATATTGCGGGCTCCCGATGCGGTACCGAGGATTGTGCTTACCAACCCCGTGGTCAAAACGATTTCGATGGCAAGTGCTGTAAAATCGTTCACTTGTTTTCCGGGCAAAGTTGCACCCAAAGCAGCGGTTGTGCCAAACAACGTTTTGAGAAAAAATGCCGCTGCGATACCCCCGGCTATCTGCGCGAGGATATACCCAGGCACGCGCCGCCAGGGGAAATTTCTGCGCAAAGCAAAAGCAAAAGTGACGGCCGGATTCAGATGCGCCCCGCTCACTGTTCCCATGAAGTAAATAATTGCCATCACCATGAGTCCTGGAGCGACAACTGCCATCTCCAAAGTTACCGCGCCACCGGATTTTGCGGCAACCACACCCGCGCCGGCCGCCACCATGACAAGTAAGAAAGTGCCCCAAGCC
>Ga0182027_10003014_pt1 | contig 26991 bp, 21 predicted proteins | sample 712E1DmetaG_FD_121300 | JGI IMG/M metagenome (GOLD analysis project Ga0182027, IMG submission 121300) | Permafrost microbial communities from Stordalen Mire, Sweden - 712E1D metaG (Illumina Assembly) | ecosystem: Environmental > Terrestrial > Soil > Wetlands > Permafrost | place: Sweden...
GGAAGAAAAAAGCCGATGAACGCGAGAGCCAGTTGTTCAACAAAGTAGGCAACATCACTGCCGCAGCCACATTGCTGGCCTGTGTCATCATTCATTTTTCATCGGACTTTGTGGTGAACGGATTTAAGATAGGTGAATCATGGCTGATACTGGCTGTTTTCTCGTTTGTGCTTGCACATGGAACAGCAGGGCTGATCATTTTTAAAAGAGGTTAGTTTTTCTCGGCGCTCTTCCGCTTTCTTGAGTAATAGATACAGCTTGAAAGATAGTAAAAAAAGTAAAACAAAAATTCCCACCGTTGAATATTGTAATTCCGCCTGGATAATTATTGAGTAAAAGTATTTATACTCTGCTCACATACATGGCATAATTACATATTGTTGTATCTAATAATATCCGTGGAAACAGAATATTGGTCTATCGTATTTTCCCGTCATACTATGATCAATAGCAACAGCTTTTTATTTCTTAAATTAATTTTAATCCGGAAGAGAAGAACCCAACCTTCTAAAAAGCTTTACCAGATCATTTTTTATTTTATTAATTTCAAGTTCTGTTCCTTGTAACATCCACAGAGTAAACTCATCTTCGTATACAACATTGTCGGAACTGCCTTTGGATTTTATAGCTTTATCAATAGCTGAAATTCGAATACAATGACCAGATGATTTTTCGATTTCCATAATAAGTCTTATTTTTTTTGGGTCTACAGTATTGGTATAAATTAAGCTTTGAGAACCTTTGTCATAATTCGACATCATCACTACTTTTTTATCCGAATCATATTTAATCTGCCAGTAACTGGGGCTAAAGCCCATATCTTCATTGTGTATAATAAGTTCAGCATTTAATGCATTTATTTGTTCGTCTACATTAGCTGTTGAGCTTAATGCATTATTTGCAGGGTTTTCTACTTCTTGCGAAAAACAATAAGTGGATAATGAAACCGCACATAATAACAATAAAATAAATTTCATGATGTTAATTATTTGATAAGATTAATATTATTCCGAAAGAGTTGCCCCCAGTCCTAAAAAAAGCTGCACTAATTCTGATTTCATTTTAGTGATTTCATCATCGGTTCCGTCTAACATAAAAAGAAGGTCGCCTTCATATGAAACATCGCCGGATTTATTTTCAAATTTTATATCTTTTCCATTACATATCATTTTAATATTTAAACCAAAAAGTCCATTTGATTGTGTAGAGACTGATGATATATTTTTAGGGTCTACAGTGCGTGTATTTTCTATGTTGTTAGAACTTTTGTCATACAATGTAATAACAATAACTTTATTATCCGAATTATATTTTATCTGCCAGTAATCAGAGATAGCGCCTAGATCTTCATAGTGTACAATAAATTCAGCGTTTAATGAATTTATGGTTCCTTCTACATCTTGCGAAAAACAATAAGTGGATAATGAAACCGCAACGAACAACAATAATAATTTTTTCATGGTTTTAAATTTTAATTAAATTTAGTTTTACATTTACTTTTCTGTTTTAGTTGCAAACTATGACCAATAGAATTGGTGTTTTATTTAACCATTTGATTTTAATTCGAAATAGTTGCACCCATTGTTTTAAAAAGCGTTACCAGGTCATTTTTTATTTTATTAATTTCAGCTTCGGTTCCTTCTAACATCTTCATGCTACACTCATCTTTAAGTTCAAGATCGCCTAAAGCATTTTCAGATTCGATATCTATACTAATAGCTTTAAAACCAATACTAAAATGAGATGATTCTTCGTATGTGTAAATTGATTTTATATATTTGGGCTCTACTGCATTGCTATAAAATAATTCCTGAGAAGCTTTATCAAAATCCGACATGATAATTTCTTTAGTTTTCGAATCATAAAATATTTGCCAGTAACTAGGGTCAGGGTTTGCATTTTTAAAGTGTACCTTAAGTTCAGCATTTAATGCATTTATTTGTTCGTCTACATTAGATGTTGAGGTTCCTGCATTATTTGCTGACGTGGTCACATTTTGTGAATAACAATATGCGGATAATGAAATTACATATAATAACAATAATAATTTTTTCATGGTTATACTTTTTTGTCGGGCAAATGTAATATTTTGTAATAATTAGCCGACAAATTTAAATTGCTTATTTATAAGCAAGAATGATTTTCAATTTCCCTTCAGGGAATAGAGGCAATTACTTTAGCAATCATGCCATACCTACCGGCAGGTAGGAACACCATTAAAATTAATAAATGCGTGAATAAAAAAAAGAAAATCATATAATCAATTTTAATTTTTCCTATGAAAATGTTTAGTTTTGGAGTATAATTGTACAAAAAAGTGTAGTCAACCACTCAAAAACGATGAATAGGACACCACAAAGGTGAAGCGAGTAACAAGTTATGGGCAAGTACAGAAAACGTCAAAGACCTAGTGAATATGCAGATGCAACCACCGGTAATTTAATTCAACACTTCGTTTATTATTTAATATTTTTTTAATATTGCAAAATAGAAGTGGAGTCCAGAAATCACTTTTGAAAAAAACGGGGCGATACCGAAAAGCCAAACGAGTAGGATAATTAAATAATAAATAAAATGAAAAAACTTTTACTTTTAGCAATCATTGCGCTGAGCGCAAATATGGTAAATGCTCAGTGGCAGATTACAAGTGGACCTAGTGGTGGAAATATCTGGTGTCTTGCTGCAAGCGGAACTAATATCTTTGCGGGAACCAATTGGGGTGGGGCGTTTATAACAACTGACAACGGGAATACATGGACCGCAGTGAATAGTGGTTTGACTAATCTATGTGTCCGTTCATTCGCAGTAAGCGGGACAAACATTTTTGCAGGGACCGCTGCTGGTGTATTTTTATCAACCAACAATGGTAGTTCCTGGACTGCTTCAAGTAGTGGTTTGACAAATACATACATTTATGCATTACTGGTAAGCGGGACAAACATTTTTGCAGGGACTGATAATGGTGTGTTTTTATCAACCAACAATGGTAGCTCCTGGACTGCGGCCAGTAGTGGTATACCAGCAAGTACTTCTGTTCGATCATTAGTTATAAGTGGGACTAATATTTATGCGGGGACATATTCTGGTGGTGTGTATTTATCAGCCAACAATGGGAATTCATGGACTGCGTCCAATAGTGGTTTGTCAAATTTATACGCTATTTCATTAGCTGTAAGCGGGACAAACATTTTTGCAGGGACTTATAATGGTGCTTTTTTATCAACCGACAATGGTAGTTCATGGAATGCTGCCAGTAATGGTTTGCCAAATGGTACATACATCAATGCATTAGCAATAAACGGGACAAGCATTTTTGCCGGGTCAAGTTCCGGTTGCTTGTATTTATCTACTGACAATGGAAGTTCTTGGACTTCAGTAAATAATGGTTTGTCAGCAACATATAGTATCTTATCATTCGCTATAAGCGGGACAAACATTTTTGCAGGGACTGAGGGTAATTCTGTATGGAAACGATCATTATCAGAGATGGGCATAATTGAGACCATCGATAATATTTCATTTATGTTATATCCAAATCCAAACAACGGAAAATTCAAAATAGATATAGCCAATAAACAATTGTCATCAGCCAAAATAAATTTGGAAATTCACGATGCACATGGAAAAATAATTTTCACTGTCCCTGATTTAAAACAACAAACCTCTAACGAAATAAATATTTCTATCTTTCCCAAAGGAATTTATTTTGTAAAAATTAATGATGGAGAGAAAATTTATACCAAGAAAATTGTGATTCAATAACAACATTTACAAATAACAGTAAACTAAACCAGCCCATAACAGGCATTTGCTTTCAGTGGCGGGGCAGTGGCTCGTTTGACAGAGAAGTAATAAATTTAAACGGCAGTTTTTCGTGGAAACGACTGTGGGTAAATACCGCCACCGAAAAGCAGCCGCTAAACCATTATGCACCAGTCGTAAAAAAATCCGAGACCACAATTAAACGATTTATTGAATTTAATGTTGATAAATTAATAAGTTTGCAGGAAATAATTTTATTAATTAAATTTTACAAGTATGAAAACAAAATTTTACTTTTTAGTGTGTTTCCTTTTTGCCACATTATGTTTGGATGCTCAAACATGGACGCTGATGGATTCTGTAAATTCCAGCAATTCCGTTGGAACGAATTATTACGACTTTTCATCAGATGGCACCCATGGCATGGTATCCGGAGGTTATTCTTATCGTTCATCAACAAATAGTGGCAGCAGCTGGTCATCTGATGTTACTAATATTTACGGTGAGATGCGTGTGATAAAAATTATTGATAACAGCACCGTTTTTGCTGCACAGGATAGATTCCTTTTTAAAAGCAGTACTTTTGGCAGCACATGGGGATCACAAATTACTACAGGCAATAGTGGAAACATTAGTGATTTGAAATTTAATGGCACTAACGGGATTTTGGTTAGTAGAGATGGAGAAGTAGCCTATTCTACAGATGGCGGTACAAGCTGGACAAAACTTGCCTCTAATCCCTTTGGTGATTTATCGGCCATTTATATGATAGAAATGCTAAGCCCTACAATTGCATACGTTTCAGGCGCTAACAGCCTTTTTATGAAAACAACGGATGGTGGGCAAACATGGTCAATTTTAACAGGTCCGGCGCTTACAGGCAGTACTTTCAATTCTGCAACTTCAGGTTGTTATTCAGATGGAACCAATATATACAGAACAACGGATGGTGGTTCAACATGGACAGTTGTTTCCACAACAGGAACAATACCAAACGATGTTAGTTGCTACAATGCTACCATTTATTATGGTTCCAAGAATAACTTAATTTATAAGTCAGTTGATGCAGGCAATACATGGACGCTGGATTACACAGCCAACGCAACTTATGGGATTCACACCATTAAGTATTCGGGTACATCAGCCTATGCAATTGTTGGTTTTAGTGGCGGAAGCCGTTGGGTTAAAATTGACGGACTTCCGGCATCTGTTCAGGAAAACGATCTTACTTCACAAAATGCAGTTCTTTATCCGAATCCAACAAATGGTTCTTTTCAGATTTCATTTGATGAAAACCTCTATGAACAGGTTGGAGTTCGTATATTTGACAACTTAGGAAAAGAAGTCTGTAATACGAAAATTATTGTAAACGGAAATGTTCTTCCGCTCTCCGTTGGCGATCTGAAGGCAGGCATGTATTTAGTCGAGATTCAAGCAAAGAATGAACGTATTGTTAAAAATTTTATGCTGAAATAAATTTATCTAAATACTTTGTATGAATTATAAACCTCGTTCATCAACGAGGTTTTTTTCGTAATTACAATGAAAGGTATTTGAAAAAATATTATTCAACAAGATAACAAAAAAAGAAAATCATTCAATCAATTTTAATTTTTCAAACTAAAATGTTTAGTTTTGGGATGAAAAGTTTAATGTAAAAAGTAAACAGTAAAAAACAAATGCAAAATCATTGCTAGGCAGGGCACTCGCGGGTTTGCCGGATCAGAATTTCAGCTACCGGGTTTTTTTTCAGTTTATTAAAGTTTAATGTGTAACTTATAAATAGTGATAAATTCACTGAAGAAGAATTCATTTTATAAATGGCCGATTTTGTTTCGGTAGGTGCTGAGTTATTGGTGTATTCGGTGGTATGTGTCAGCGTAATTTCCCTGTTATAGCAGGGTGAAAAATCTGCATTTACTCCAAATTCAATTATCCCGCAACGCTTCAGGTCATAGCCCATTGAACATCCTGCATTGCACCCTAAGCCACCTGTGAATTTTACATTCCCGTCAAATGTTTTTTTTACATTAAACTCTGTGACCTGGTGACTTTTAGACACTGTGCCGCCGAAATTGTATATCATGCCGCCTTTAAACCGGAAATACAAATTTTCATTTTTCTTCATAGAATGTAAATAATAAAAATCCAGCGGAACCTGATAAATAGAATATTGCGGATACATATTATCAAAACCTTCATCTCCATGATATACCGACATCAGGACACATTCAATATCATTTATTCCGGTAATTAAGCCATACCTTTCCCTGATGCCATAATTAATCCCCAGCCCTGTTAATATACCATGTGATTTATTTGTGAAAAAATTCCCTGACTGCGGGTGATATCCATCCTGGACATAAGAACCAAAAGCTACGGAAAGATTAATTCCCTTTTGAGCATTAGAAGCATTTATCAGGAACATTGCTGCCGATACCATTAAAAATATTTTTGTTTTCATAATAAATATTTTTTTGAATTTGGTGCGCAAACGTAGGCCTTTTTTAAATATTGTTTTAGAGGTGAAAAATTATATAAACAATTTTAATTTTTCCGATGAAAATGTTTATTTTTGGGGTAGGAATTTAAAAGTGAAAAGTAAAAATAAGCGCACAGTACAATAAAATAAATAAAAAAATGGACGAAGAAAAAATAATAAGAAAAGAGGCAAAAGATTTTTTTGAAAGATATATAGACCATTCAAGCAAACTTCATGCAATTGACGATTTTCACGAAATTAGTAGTCGACTATTTGATTTTTACACCTCTGAAAACAAAGCTATTTTCCTTGATGAAATTGAGTATGCTATAAAAGATAAATTGCAAAAACATCGTAAAAAAGCACATGGTGGGCTTCCAAGTCCGACATGCGCAATAGAAATTAAATCTGAAAAATTACTTTTCTATATCAAACAAGAGATTGAAACACTACCAATTATTGCACGTCAAAAATTTATTACAAAGGAAGATGGTGCACGAAATAAAGTTTTCATTAGTTATAGCCACTTAGACAAAGAGTTTTTGAAAGATATTCAAAGACATTTTAAACCATTTCTAAAAAAAATTGATTATTGGGATGATTCAAAAATACAACCCGGTAAAAAATGGAAAGAAGAAATAAAAAGAGCAATACAAACAACAAAAGTAGCAATCCTTTTAGTGAGCACAGATTTCTTAGGATCAGAATTCATAGCGTCTGATGAACTACCACCATTATTAAAAGCAGCAGAAAAAGAAGGTGCAGTGATTTTAATAGTCATATTAAAACCCTGCTTGTTTGAAGAATTTCCAGAATTGAATCAATTTCAGACAATGAATCCACCGAGTAAATCTTTAATAAAAATGGACTATGACGAAAAAGAAGAGTTATTCGTAAACATTGTAAGGCAGACTAAACGCATTTTAGAGGTTTAAACAGTGAACAGTAGAAAGTAAAAATGAATTGAAAAAATAATAAATGAAATTTTTTATTTACATATTCTTTATATTCTTCTGCGCTACTCTAAATGGTTTCACTCAGACTGCTGAGGATTATTTAAAAAGAGCTAACGAAAAGCTTGACAATAATTATGCGGGCTCGGCACTTAATTATGCTGAGCAAGCTCTTAAAATCCGTCCTTGCTATATTGAGGCTTATTGGTTCATGGGTGATGTAGATTTACTAACATATAATCCTTTTACTATTAAAGAGGCCATCAAATATTATGATGCTGCGATTGCATGTAAACCAGATCTTGCTGAATCTTATTTAAAAAAAGCTAATGTATATTTCATCCTTTACTCTCATTCTATTGAAAATACTACTTTTTATGATTCATGCTTACTTTATATTAATAAAGCTTTTTTTTATAAACCAGATTTCTCTGATGCTTATTTCCTGAAAGCGTTACTTTATGATAATGCAAAAAAATATGATGAGGCAATTAGTGATTATACCAAGGTAATCGATCTTAAAAATGGGGATTCAAAAGCATATATTAATAGGGGTCTTATAAAGTATTTATATAAAAAGGATAAAGCAGGTGCATGCGATGATTTTAATAAAGCACTTAAATTGGGTGATGATTTAGCGTATAAATATATATATAAATATTGTGATTAACCAACGCTCATCATATGTATTAACACCAAATAAAAAAGGGATGAAAGGATTAACATTGAACAGTAAACAGTAATCAGTAGGAAGTGAAAATAAGAATACAGGAAACAGAATACAGAAGAAAAATGAAAAAAATATTAATTATACTGCTTATTGTTTTCCCTCGCTAAGCAATTTGTAATTGCGCTTGAATAATTATCGAATTTGCAATTCGATGTAACATAAGGCAAAATAAATTGAATGGCAAAGCCATTATGAGCAACAAAAATAAGTAATCAATTCGCGAATAATTGCGGTGTAATCATGAACATATTTTAAATAAACAATCCGAGAATAAATGAAAAAAATAATCATTTTGTTTATAGTAAGCATTATCGCAATTGTTTTTGCCTGTATTATATTTGCTATTCAGGGAAGATTTGGAATTTTTATTGCACTTACCATTATTTTCCCTGCAGTTATTTTAGTTTTTATATTTTCTATAATAAGGAAAACCCGGAAGGATAAAGATAATCTTCTGAAAACAGGGGAGCCTGCAAAGGCAAGGATATTGAGTGTTTCGGACACAGGTGTTACCGTAAATAATAATCCTCGCATTGCTCTTCAACTGGAGGTGACACCACAAAAAGGTGTATCATTTAATGTTAAAATTCATACGCTTATCTCGCGACTTCAGCCAATGCCATACCAACCCGGGATGATCCTGCAGGTAAGGTATGATCCAAATAACCTGAAATCTGTTGCTATAGAATCTTCTGGCGAAAGTGTTGCAGACAGCTCAGGCATTGAAAACACTGCCGGACAAAATAATATAGAAATTAAACCCTTACTTTGCCCGTCATGCGGAGGGCAAATAATGATGAACAACAGTTTATTTAAGGAAAAGATAATTATATGTAACTATTGTGGGACTGTTATTGATTTGCACGAATAAGCACCCTGCTAGCCGACATTTATAAAACGAAAAAAATTGAAATAAATGATATAAGGGATAGAGTTATGAAGGAATAAGGTTTAATACAGCCTCGCAGAGGCGGAATTATGGTAGGAAAAAATAATATAAAAATAAATTAAGCACCGTAGGCGCGACATTATACATACTACACGTGGCAAACACCTATACACAATTAAACATGCATGTAATCTTTTCTGTAAAGGGCAGAGAAAACATCTTACCTGCAAAAGTACGTCCTGATATTTTTAAATATATTTCAGGTATTTTAAATAATCAAGGACAATATTCATTAGCAGTGAATGGTTATCAGGATCATGTTCATATGTTTTTCGAGATGCAGGCTGCAAAATCGCTTTCGGATATTGTAAGAGTTGTAAAAGCAAATTCATCCAAATGGATCAACGAGAATAAAATGATGAAAGGAAAATTTTCCTGGCAGGAAGGGTATGGAGGATTTTCCTATTCCCGTTCTCAAAGAAACAATGTCATTCAATATATTATGAACCAGACAGCACATCACGAAAAAATAACTTTCCGATCAGAATATTTGAAATTACTAAAATTATTTGAAATTAGTTTTGAAGAACAATATATCTTTGAATTCTATGAATAATATTTGTTACCTATAAATAATATCGCCTCTACGAGGCTTTGAAATAATGTTGATTATTGTTTTCTACCATAATATTGCACCTACGGTGCTCCCATTGCAGGGCAGTATAGAAGGAAAGCAGAAAATAAAATTGAGCAGAAAAAAATAATATAAAAACCAATTATTACTTTATGTACGACATTATAAACTTCATTTCGACAACGTTCAACAATAATCTCAGTGGCTACTCAAGCGATTACAAGACATGTAAACAAAGAAATAACGATATATAAAACAAATACTAAAATGAATCCTAAAGTTGATATTTATTTCAGTAAAGCCAAAAAGTGGCAGGAAGAAATTCAGAAATTGAGAATGATCGTTCTTGACTGTCAACTATCCGAAGAATTGAAGTGGGCTTGCCCTTGTTACACGTTTCAGAATAATAACATCGTTTTAATACATGTATTTAAAGAATACTGTGCGCTTTTGTTTTTCAAAGGTGCATTGTTACATGACGCCAATGGTATTCTTATTCGTCAAACTGAAAATGTGCAGGCCGCCCGACAAATTCGATTCACCAATGTTCAGGAAATAGATAAGCTGGCCCCCACCCTGAAAGCCTATATTTATGAAGCCATTGAAGTTGAAAAAGCCGGTTTGAAGGTGGAATTGAAAAAGACAACTGAATACACAATTCCTGAAGAATTTCAAAATAAATTAGATAAAACACCTGACTTGAAAAAAGCTTTTGAAGCATTGACGCCCGGAAGACAAAGAGCCTATATTTTTTATTTTTCTCAACCAAAACAATCAAAAACCCGGGAGTTAAGAATTGAAAAATGTATGCAGCAAATTCTAAAAGGGAAGGGATTAAATGACTAGCAATTCTCCGCGTACAATACCTGAAGTTTGTGGTCATTGTAAAGCAAAAACAGAAAGGGGTTTGTGGTGAAGAAGTCGGTGAAGGAGTGAATAGTAATCAGTAGGAAGTGAAAAGTAAGAATACAGGAAACAGAATACAGAATAAAAAAAGGAAATGAATTGAAAAAAATAACATTATTATGCTTGCTGGTTTTTGCTATAGCAATTGCTCAAGCACAGAATTATCTGATTAGTTTTGCAGGAACAGGGGCAAGTACAACTGTTGACTCTGTAAAAGTAGAAAACATAACACAATGTACAAGCTTAAATCTTGGCGGAGGCGATACATTGCATCTTTTCCCGACTGCAGGAATAAACGAATTAAACACCGCTCCGGAAAATGCCGTAAACATTTATCCTAACCCTATGACGGGCGCTTGTACAATTGATTTTGAAGCAATCGCTCAAAGTATAACGACTATTGAACTGTTTGACATGGCCGGGAAAAGAATTTTGTACGGGCAGGAATTATTATTAAAAGGAAATCATTCATACAGGTTGAGCGGCTTAGGTAATGGAATATATATCCTGAAAATAGAATCTGACAAATATTCCTACATGGCAAAAATAGTTAGCATGAATACAACAATGGTTGTGCCCGAAATAAAATATATTGAAACAATAACTAGCACGGATAAAAAAATGGTTTCAAATACGGGAAAAAGGATAAGTTTGAAAAACGGAAAAGCGATAATTGGTATGCAATATATCACGGGCGATAGATTGAAACTTACAGGAAAATCTGGCAATTACAGCACTATTTTGATGCTTATACCTACCCAAAACCAAACAGATACTTTTAATTTCGTCAAATGCACCGATGCCGACAGCAACCACTACGCCGTGGTACAAATTGGCACACAAATATGGATGGCGGAAAACCTTAAAACCACTAAATACCGCGATGGCGCCGGCATTCCGAATATAACAGTTGATTCCCTATGGCAGAATGACACCACAGGGGCATACTGCACATACAACAACACAACAAATACCGATACAATAAATACTTATGGACATTTATACAATTGGTTTGCGGTAAATAACAGCATTAATATAGCCCCCGCCGGATGGCATGTACCAACCGACAGCGAGTGGACAGCCCTGACAGATTATTTGGGAGGCGAAAGTGGCGCGGGCGGTAAATTGAAAGAAAATTGCACAACACTTTGGTTAAGCCCTAATGCAGGTGCAACCAATGAAACAGGTTTTACAGCCTTTCCAGGTGGCATGCGTTACGATGATAGCATGTTTAATTGGATTGGTACCTATGACTACTGGTGGAGTTCCTCCGAGTATTATCCAAATTATGCATGGTACCGTAGTATGTCATACCTTAACAGCGATATATACACATACCACTACATTGAGAGTAGTGGTTTTTCTGTGCGTTGCGTTAAAGATTAAGATAAAACTAACAAAACGCTGACAGGGCATTTTTTGAATAATTGAACAGTGATTAGTTAACAGTAGAAAGTGAAAATTGTGAATACAGGAAACAGAATGAAGAAGAAAAAATGAAAAAAATATAATTATGAAAAAATATATATTAATCATCCTAGCAAGTGCAATAGCAACTGTTGTTTCCGCGCAGGTAACAAAATCTGATACTGCAAAAAAGGTATATAAAAACGAATTTGGAATTGACGCAACTGGCTTTATTAAACAATTTCTCAATTTTAATAGTTCCACGTTTCAAGACTATTATTCTCCAACATATTATCTGACATATCGCAGATATTTAAAATGTGGTAACATAAGATTTGCAATTGGTGGTAGCTTTGCTGATTACGACCTAACTCCTGCATTTATTGGTGATTCAAATAAATATCATTATAATTCCTATTCTTTAGATACCAGAATTGGCTGGGAATTTCAAACTGTTCTTAGTAAACACTGGCAGGTATTTTATGGACTTGATTTCAGGCAAAGCATTGGCTACACAAAAAATGATGCTCCATATTGGAATGGTGGTTATGCAAATGGTTATATGACAAAATCCCAAATTTATGGTATTGCCCCATTATTGGGTTTTCGTTTTTTACTTAATAAACGTCTAAGTATTTCAACAGAGACAAGCTTTTCAATTAACCAGCAACAAGAATTCACAAGAAAATATTATATTCCGGTGACAAATCAGTATCCACCATTACCAAGTAATGTTACGCCAAAGACAAAAAAAATTATAAGTGGCTTTTCACAACCAATATCTTTGTTCCTGACATTTAATATTTAATGGAAACATTTCTAAGCTAATCGTCATTACCGTAATACCAAATAAAAAGGGGTGAAAGGGATTGACAATGAACAGTAATCAGTTAACCGTGAACAGTAGAAAGTTAAAAGTTAAAGGCACAAGTGAAAAACTAAAATAAAGAATAAACCGATACGGGAAGTAGCGCACGAACCGTCAAACGAAATTAAAGGATAACTATGGAACAACTGGTACAAAGTTTAAGAGAAACAGACTGGGGAATGGACATAGTACTTAAAGAAGGTACTATTTTAAATGACAACAACATTATCCCGACAATTCAATTAATAATTGACAAGTGCAAAGAGATTAATAAAAATAAAGTACTCATCGACGCTAATTTCACTTACAGGAAAATATCAGTATTAAAAATATTGGTAATTGCTGAGACACTCCAAAGACATGGAAGGGAAATAAAATTAGCTTTTATTGCACCACACTTAATAGATCATGAAGATACAAGGACTATGGAAATATTTTCTCATAACCGGGGTGTTTTTCTTCAATATTTTCATAACAGGGATGAAGCATTGCAATGGATATTAAAATAAAAAACAAGCGTACTTTCTTCCTGAACAAGGATGAAAATAGTGAACAGTAGGAAGTGGAAATTGAGAAGAGGGTGACCTGGGGAAACGGAGAATGGGTGAAGGTTGACTTGAGAAGTGAAAATGAATTAAATTACAAAGTAATAACGAACACCAATGAAAAATAAGTAATTCGTGAGTAAATGAAAAAATAATTATTTTAAACGCCACCTGCATGCTTTATCCGGCAGGAGCAAAACAAAAGAATAAATGGTTAAAACCATTATAAAATAAAAATTGATCGATTTATAGCCCACGGATTAATCCGTGGGCTATAAAAGAAATCCGTAAAAAAATGAAACCGTTTTAACGGTTTAAAACACACGATATGTCACATTCATATAATAAAATATGGATACACGCCATTTGGTCAACCAAGGACCGGTTTCCATTAATTGAAACAAAATCGGAAAACATAATTCATGAATCCCTGCGCAATCAATTTCTTGAAACAGGATGCCCTGTGAAAATAATAAATGGCATGCCCGACCATGTGCACAGTCTGTTTCTTCTGAATCCACAAAAATCAGTTGCCGAAGTTATAAAACAGGTGAAGGGCAGCACATCTCATTATATAAATCAACAGGATATGATTTCAAAAAAGTTTTCATGGCAAACGGGTTATGCAGCATATTCTGTGAGTGAATCCATTTTAGAAAATGTTTACCTTTACATTAAAAATCAAAAAGAGCATCACGCAAAAACAACCTTTATGCAAGAGTATGATGAATTTTTAAAATTATACGGATTTGATAAAGGAGAATGATTTAATGAATAAGTAAAATGAATGGCGAAGCAATCATCTGTTTAGCCGACCTGCATCGCCGCGAGGCAAGTCTGACGAGACTGGCGACAAGGCTGATGAACACCTTGAAAATTAACAATTCGTGAATAAATGCGTAGCATTCATGAACTCAAAAAGAAATAATCAATTCGCGAGTAAATGAAAAAAATATTATAAATCTTTAAAAATAAAACTATGAAAAAAATTTACTTTACAATTTGTTTAATGCTCATGGCAGCATCGGGTTTTGCGCAAGCCCCAAATTGGGTATGGGCAAAAAGTGCCGGTGGTGCTTCGGCTGAATATGGTCAGGGCACGGCTGCTGATGCAGTTGGCAATATATATCTGGTGGGAGCATTCCAAAGTTCTCCCCTTATTTTTGGAACTAATACCTTAACCAATAATGGTGATTTTGATGTGTTCATCACCAAATATGATGCGGCAGGTAATGTTCTCTGGGCTCATAGTGCAGGAGGGTCAGCGATGGATTACGGGTATGGTATTGCCACTGATCATGCAGGAAATGTATATATCACCGGATGGTTTAACAGCACCACCATTACTTTTGGCGCTTTCACGTTAACGAATGCAGGAACCGGTCCGGATATTTTTCTTGTAAAATATGATAGTACAGGAAATGTGGTTTGGGCAAAGAGAGCCGGAGGAACTGCCGGTGATACAGGATATAGTGTGGCTACTGATGCTGATTGTAATGTATATGTTACCGGAGAGTTTCAAAGTACTGCTATAACATTTGGTGCCACCACCCTGACCAATGCAGGCGGTTTAGTTCCCAATGATATTTTTATTGCAAAATATGATTCTGCAGGAAATGCATTATGGGCTAAGCGTGCCGGAGGAACCGGCAGTGATTATGGAAACAGTGTAGCTGTGGATAACCACGGCAATGCCTACCTTACAGGAAATTTCTGCAGCAGTTCCATCACGTTTGGCAGCACAACATTAACAAACAACGGGTCCGGTAATATATATCTGACAAAGTTCGATTCCACCGGAGCGGTGCTTTGGGCAAAGAGTGCAGGAGGCAGTTCGAGCGATGGCGGAAACAGTGTAGCTATAGATAATAATGGGAATCCTTGTATAGCTGGATTATTCAGTAGTTCTACCCTTACCATTGGTACTACTGTATTAACTAATGCAGGTGGTGATGATGTGTTTGTGGCAAAATACGATACACTCGGAAATCCTTTATGGGCTAATAGTATTGGCGGAAGCCTGAACGATCAGACTTTTAGTCTCACCACGGATAATCTTGGCCATGTATATCTGAGCGGAGCTTTTCAAAGTCCAAGTATCACTATAGGAATTACTACATTGACCAATGCAGGGAACTATGATGTGTTTGTGGCAAAATATAGTCCGTCCGGAAATGCGCTCTGGGCAAAAAGTGCAGGAGATAGCGGATATGATTATGCTTACAGCATTTGCAGTGACATCAGCGGTAACATATATGTTTCGGGATATTTCTCAAGTACTTCAATTATTATGGATGCTTTCACATTAACGAATGCCGGCGGAAGCGACTTATTTATCGGCCGACTCGGTTCAGGTGTAAGTATTGATGAAATGGATGTTTCCGAAAACAACCTAATGATTTTCCCAAACCCAGCCAATGGATTACTTACAATAGTCACTTCAAAAAAATCAGAAGTTGAATTTTTGAACATTCATGGGCAGGTTGTGAAAAGTATAATGTCTGATGGGACAACAACTATTGATATTTCAGGCCTTGCCAGCGGGATGTATTTTGTAAAAACGAGAATGGAAAATGGAATTATGGTAAAGAAGTTTATTAAGCGATGAATAGTAAGGAAGTAAAAAGTAAGCATTCAGGAAACAGAATACAGAAGAAAGAAGTAATTGAACATAAAAACGCAAAACAGATAATAAATTAGGTTTCGCCTTCATTATAGTTTACCTTTGATGTGAATTGTATCTATCCTTTCTAAAAATAAAAAAATGGAAATTCAGAACTCGAAAAATCGACAGCGCATATCATCGTGGAAATAATTGAATATGTTCCAAATTCTGTGGTTTGTAAAACCATCCTCCGAAAATCTACCGGTAATATCAGTGTGATGTCGTTTGATACAGGTGAGGGCCTTGCTGAAAAAACTTCTTCATTTGACATCTTTGCGCAGATCATTGAAGGAAGTGCCCAGATTGTAATTGACGGAAAATCCAACCTGGTCAAAACAGGACAATCCATCATTATTCCTGCATTTAAATCCAATCTGATTAAAGCCAACGGTCGCTTTAAAATGATTCAAACCGTTATACAAAGCGGAGACAAAAATTAAATTTTTTATTTACATATTTTTACATATTAAAATATTTTGCCCACCATTAAAATTGTCCTGATCACAGTTCGGTTATGATTAATTCAGTATTAATACCGAATTTACGTTTTCAGTTGAAAATAGAAGCCTTTTAGTTTTTATTTGCCTTCATCATCGTTTACCTTTGCATATCATTTAAGTATCAAATAATTCAATAATTTATTATAGGTTTCACATGGATGAAAAGAAAAATTCAAAAGGTAAATCTTTCAAAAATGATTTGCCCAATGACTACCATAGTAAATCCAGGGAAGAGCTAATACAGGACTTACAGAAACTATCTGAGGAATCGGAAAAATTAAAAGAGAGCGAAGAAAAATTCCGCAATCTTGTGGAGACCACACAGGACATCATCTGGCAGACCAATATGGATGGTGTGTATACATACGTGAGCCCGCAGGTGGAGGATATACTTGGTTACAAACAGGAAAAGCTGATCGGGCATTCTCCTTTTGAATTTATGTCGGCGGATGAAGCAATAAAAACAAAAAAAAGATCGGATGAAATTGTCGTATCAAAGAAAGCATTTGACGGCCTTATCAATATTAATCTCCATAAGGATGGCCATGTAGTTTATTTCGAAACCAGCGGAGTTCCGGTTTTTGATAATAAAAATGATCTGACCGGTTATCGCGGAATTGACAGGGATATCAGTGATCGGGTCCGACTGGAAGAAATCGCGAAGAAAAACGAAAAGAAGTACAGGCTCCTTCATGAAACAATGATGGATGCCTTTGTGCGCGTTGATATGACAGGTTGCATCATAGAGACCAATAAGTCCTACAATGAAATGCTCGGTTATGAAGCTGATGAAATACTGCGTTTGACATATAAAGATATAACACCTGAGAAGTGGCACGTATTTGAAACAAATATTGTCGATTCACAGATTTTGATTCATGGTTTTTCCGATGTTTACGAAAAAGAATACATTCGGAATGACGGCAGTGTTTTTCCTGTAGAATTAAGAACATTTCTTTTAACGGATGATCAGGGCAAGCCGGAAAGTATGTGGGCCATCGTACGCGACATCACCGGACGAAAACAGGCAAAAGAAAAACTGCTTGAAAGTGAAAAAAACTTCAGGACAATTTTTGAGTCCACAGGCACTGCCACGCTGATCGTGGAAGAAGATCAAACCATCGTCATGGCAAATGATGAATGTCTTTTGCTTACAGGTTACACGCCACAAGAACTCATCGGCCAAAAATGGACAAATTATGTAGCACCTGAAAGTTTGCAGATCATGATAGAGAACCATCATCTCCGTCGCAAAGATCCAACAGCAGCCCCAAAGAAATATGAAGTAAAACTGGTAGATAAAAAGGGAAATATCCGCATTGCCGTGCTGGATATTGAAATGATGCCCGGAACAAAACAAAGCATTGTTTCAATTCTGGACATTACCGATCGTAAACAGGCCGAAGATGCGCTCAGAGAAAGTGAAAATAAATTTCATGCAATCTTTGACAGCCATTCGGCTGCTATAGCGATCATAGATGCAGACACGACCATATCCATGGTGAATGAAGCCTATTGCAAACTGAGCGGTTACACCAGGGAAGAAGTAATCGGAATGAGCTGGACCAAACAAATTCCACCTGATGATCTTGAACGGTTAAAGGAATATAACCGCATCAGGCTCTCAGACCCTGATGATGCCCCTACTGACTATGAGTTTTCGTTTTATCATAAAAATGGTGAAATAAAATATGCCATGATGTCGGTGGGTATGATAGAAAATGAAAAGAAAATCATCGCTTCGTTTATTGACATTACTGAAAGAAAACTTACAGAAAAAAAGATCCAGGATCTGGCAAAATTTCCTGAGGAAAACAATAATCCAATTTATCGGATATCCACAGAGGGTGTTTTACTCTATGCTAATCCTGCAAGCAAAAAGCTGATGCCTGGTTATTTTCCTGAAGCAGGCAATATAGTTTCTGAACACTGGATCAAAAAAATTAATGATGTTTATGACTCAGGAAAAAGACGTTCAGAAATAATTGAACTGAATGGAAAAATGTTTTCATTTGAGCATGTTCCTTTGACAGAAGGAGGATATGTTAATTTATATGGCAATGATATCACCGAACGCAAACTGACAGAAGCAAAAATACTAGAAAGCGAGGAAAAGTATTCCAAAGCTTTTATGACATCACCTTATGCAATAACCATCACTAATCCTGAGAATGGAAAATTTATTGAAGTGAATGATGCTTTTACTGCCATTGCAGGTTTCATAAGAGAAGAAGCCCTTGCGGATTCTTCAATTGCAATGAATTTATGGGCAAATGCAGAAGATCGAAATTGGGTTGTTAAGGAACTTTTTGAAGGCAGTGAGGTTGCAGGTAAGGAATTTCTTTTCAGAAAAAAGAATGGAGAATTTATTACGGGATTATTCTCAGCACAGATTCTTCACCTAAATGACAAACCATGTATTATATCAAGTATAAACGATATCACAGAACGTAAACTGGCAGATATTGCACTCATTGAAAGCGAGAATAAATACAGGATGATTGCCGAGAACACGGCCGATTTGATCTGGAGCATGGATATGAATTTTAAATTCACTTTTCTCAGTCCCTCTATTTTCAAAATACGCGGATATACTGTAGAAGAAGGAATGGAGCAAAGCCTTGATCAGATTCTTACACCCGATTCGCTGCAAAAGGTATTTGTTATTTTTGAAGAACAAATGACACTTTTCAAAAATAATTCCGGAGTAGAGCCTCCTTCTGTGGTGCTGGAACTGGAACATTATAATAAAGATGGGAATATTATCCATACCGAAAACACAGTCTCATTATTAGTAAATGAAAAACAACAACCTATAGGAATTATAGGTATTACGAAGGATATAAGTGAACGGAAGAGAGCAGAAGAAACGTTGCAACTGAGTGAGAAAAAATTAAGAGAAGCACAGAAAATGGCCCATCTGGGTTTTTGGCTTTGGGATATTAAAACAGGTAATGTTGAATGGTCGGAAGAAGTTTATAAAATATTTTGTCTTGACCCGAAAAACTTTACTCCGCAAATTGATTCAATACTTAAATTATCACCTTGGCCCGGGGATAATGAGCGCGGTCAGGAGCTAATCAACAGGGCAATTGAAACTCATAGTCCGGGTTCGTACGAACAAAAATTTCTTCGTCCTGATAATAGAATTGGATACTACTTCTCAACTTTTCAGGGTAACTTCGATGAAAAGGACAAACTTATTTCAATTGTGGGAACTGTGCTTGATATCACCGAGCGCAAGCAGGCTGAAGAAGTAAACAAAAAACATTTTAAAGAACAACAGTTGTTATCTGAAGTGGCAGGTAAACTGGTATCCCTTGAAAATCTGGATGAAATTTATAATTACATTGGAAATATTATTTTCAGTTTAATATCTAATTCCTTTGTATTTCTGACTTCTTATATCACTGAGAGAAAATCCGTAAAAATAACACATACTTTAGGCGCAGGAAAATTTCTTAAAATAATGCAGTCCCGATTTGGCATTGATCCTTTCGGGATAGAAGTGCCCATTTCGGAAATCCCGGCTGAAGAACTGAAAATATAAAAAAGACGCTCACTGGTTGAAATGCCGGATGGTCTTTTTACTTTGTCATTAGGTAAAGTAAAAAAAGTAATTTGTAGAGCCATTGAAAAAATGATGGGCATTAAAAAAATCTCCTTCATGGGATTTACCTGGGAAGATAAATTATACGGAGGTGTGGCCATACTTCAAAAAAATAATGTCCCTCTCGAAAATATAAACCTGATAGAAGTAATCATCAATCAGACTGCTGTCGCCATCCAAAGAAGAATGAGTCGTGAAGAATTGAGGAAAAGCGAGGAAAAATACCGTATGCTTGCAGATAACGCTACTGATATCGTTTGGGTACTTGATATTAATACACAAAAATTTACTTATATCAGTCCGGCTGTGGAAAAAATCCGGGGATATACGCAGAAAGAAGCGCTGGAAATACCGTTCAGCAAAACGCTTACACCCGCGAATTATCAACTGGCCATAAAAGATTTAACGGAAACACTTAAGCAGGATTCGTTAAACAAGATTGAACATGGCAGAGTCCGCTCTTATGAGTTTGAAGAGTTTCATAAAAACGGTTCCATTGTTTCAACAGAGAGCAACATACGTTTGCTTCGCGATGAAAAAGGCAAGCCTTTTGGCATTATGGGCGTGACAAGGGATATTACCGGACGAAAGAAAGCAGAAACTGAATTAAAAATCTCAGCTGAAAAATGGCAGACTACTTTTAACGCCATGACAGATATAGTTTCGGTGATTTCAAAAGACCATGTATTTCTGGAAATAAATAAAGCGGGTTGTGATTCCATGGGATTAAAACGTGAAGAAATCATAGGCCGGAAGTGTTATGAACTGGTGCATAATATACACAACCCTATTAACGGTTGCCCCTGCAGCATTGCATTAAAAACAAAACAGGAGGCAAACACTGAATTATTTGAGAATGGAAGATATTACCTATTATCTGCATGGCCCATCTTTGATGAAAAACAGGAAGTGGTCTCCTTCTCCCATTCGGTGAGGGATATCACAGAACGTAAACTTTCTGAAAAAGTGCTTTTTCAGAGCGAAGAAAAATTCAGAAGTATTTTCGAAAACGTGCAGGATGTTTATTATGATGTGGCCCTTGACGGGATCATACTGGAAGTAAGCCCTTCCATTGAAATCCTCACGAAGGGTCTTTATAAAAGAGAAGACCTGATTGGAAAGCCCATGTTTGATTTTTATGCGGATGTGAAAGACAGAGTGAGATTATTGCAAATACTGCATGAAATGGGAAGCGTTTCGGATTTTGAAATTAAACTAAAAAACCGTGATGGCTCGGAAGTTTATTGTTCCATCACTTCAAAAATTCTTTTTGATGAAAGCAAGATGCCGGTTAAAATTATCGGCACCATGCGCGATATTGATGCACGTAAAAAAATAGAAAAAGATCTAGCTGAAAGTGAAAAAAAATACCGCGTGATCGCTGAAAAAACCACCGATGTGATCTGGCTGATGGACCTTGAAGGAAGGAGTATTTTTGTGACACCTTCTATAGAAAAATTTACCGGTTTCACCGTGGAAGAATATTTAATGCAAACCATTGAAGAAAGATTTACGCCCCAATCCGCAGAATACGGAATGGGAATTTTTTCCCGCGAATTACAATTATGCTTGTCAAGTACCGAGTATTTAGGAGGTTTTCACACCACACTGGAATTGGAATATATTTGTAAGAATGGTGGCACCAAATGGGGAGAATTACTGATCACTCCTTTCTATGATGAACTCAAAAACCTGATAGGAATTCACGGGGTTACCAGAGATGTGACTGAACACAAGCTTTCTGAAGCAAAAGAAAAAGCCAGAATTGAAAATATTGAAGCGCTGGCAAAAGTTGTGTTGGAAATTGTGGAGTTGCCTTTTGAAGCCGATTTTTTTGAAACTATCACCAACAGGCTTTATGAACTGTTACCTAATTCAATTATTCTGACAAACTCTTTCGACAATGTAAAGATGATGTTCCGTACTGAGGCGATAAGAGGCTTAGGCAGTTTTGCAGAAAAAGTATTCAGTATTATGGGGGGCCATCCGGAAAAAGAAACTTACCTGATTGATGATGAAGCCCTCAAAATTTTACTGAAAGGGAAACTGGAACAGGCCGATGGCGGGCTTTATCAGCTTTCCATGGAACAACTACCCAAAACAATCTGTCATTCGATTGAAAGCATGCTCGGGATAAAGGATTGTTATGGTATAGGATTAGTATACAATAAAAAACTTCTGGGAAGTGTGATCATCCTCAATAAACTGAAAAAGCTTGAAGTGGAAAAGGAACTGATTGAAATTTACATGTCGCAGATTTCCATTGTGCTTGAAAGAAGAAATACCGAAAAAGATTTGCGTGTCAGTGAAGAACGTTTTCGTGAATTATTCACTCAGGCCAATGATGTGATATTTACCATTGACCTTGACGGGAACTTTAAAACCTATAACGCTGCTGCCGCTAAAATCATTGGCTTAGGGCCGCATGATAACCCTGATGTAATTAACATGAGGGATTTGCTGAGCGAAAAAGAATTGAAAAAGGTGATGGCCAAAATGACTGAAAAACTGGACGGCAGCACCCGGCATACTTTTTATGAAGTCAATATCATTAATTTAAAAGGACAAAAACTGGATCTTGAACTAAACAGTTCGATTCGCTATAAGGATGAAAAACCTTTTGAGATCTTTGCTATAGGCCGTGATATAACGGAAAGAAAACAATTAAGCGTACAATTAAAGAACAATTATGAAAACCAGTATGCCATCAGTTCAATCCTACAATTATCGCATCAGGATCTTACGCTGAAGGATATTTTATTAAAGGCCTTTGATTATATTTTTGAAATAAGCTGGTTACATATTGAAAAAAAAGGCGGTTTATTTTTAGCCACCGAAGATAATACATTGGAATTATTCATTGATCTGAACTTATCAAAAGAAATACAAAAGACCTGTAAAAAAATAAAATTCGGCGATTGCATTTGCGGTAAAACTGCCCTTAGCAAAAAGGTAGAATATATCAACCCCATGAACGAAAGTCATTCTGTGAAATATGCAGGAATGAAATCACACGGGCATTATTGTGTTCCTATCATTTACAGCGGTAAAACCATTGCCGTGCTTAATACCTACGTGCCCGACGGACATTGCTACAAACAGGAGGAAGCTGATTTTCTTCAGATGATTGCAAATACTTTATCAGGTGTGATTATAAGAAAACAGACCGAAGAAAATTTAAAACAGGCACATGTCGGACTGGAAGAAAAGATTATAAAGAGAACCGATGAACTAGCCAAAGCTAATGAAGATTTAAAGAACGACATCATACGAAGGAGAATTGCCGAAGAACAATTGCTGAATGCACAACAATTGAACCTGGCTACCATCAATGCCATAAACGAATGGGTGTATATGGTGGACAGAGAGATGAAACTGGTGATGATGAATGATAATGCCGTTGAAGCCTTGCATGAACTCGGTGGCATCAGGGCGGAAAACTACCGTGGAAGAAGAATTGATCAGGTACTAAAATTCATTAGTGAAAAGGAACTGCAGGAATATGAAACCGTGTTTGAAACAGGGAAGGAGATATTTACAAATGAAACCACCACCATTAATGATCAGCTATTCATCACTGAAACAAAAAAAATTCCGATTTTCGAAAATGATGTAGTGGTGCATGTGGTATCCACCGTTTATAATATTACCAAACTCAAACAAGCGGAACAGGAAATATCCCGTGCACTTGAAAAAGAAAAAGAACTAAGTTCGCTCAAATCGCGATTCCTGAATGTGATCACACATGAGTTCCGCAATCCGCTTGCAGGAATTTTATCCAGTGTGCAGTTGATAGAAAGACATGGAAAAAAATGGAATGAAGAAAAAATATCCAGTGCTTACAAAGGAATCTATGGAGCTATCAAGTACACCAATTTCTTACTTGATGATGTATCATTAATCGGTAAGGACGAAAGCGGAAAACTCAGTTTCAACCCGGAAATATTAAATATAGAAGAATTCAGCCGGCAGATCAGTAACGAGATACAGGTGATATTCGGAACTGAAATTCCTGTTGAATTAGAAGTTAATAGTGATTTCGGCGAGGTGTATGCGGATCCCAGTCTTTTGAGGCATATCCTGACCAACCTTTTGTCAAATGCAATTAAATATTCCCGTAAAGTCGGTAAAGTAGAATTTCAGATAAGAGAGTATGCCAAAAATCAAGTGGAATTTGTTATTACTGATCATGGCATCGGCATTCCGGTTATGGATATGCAGTATATTGCAGAACCCTTCCACCGTGCAATGAATGTGGAAAAGATCAAAGGCACAGGCCTCGGGCTTACCATTGTGAAACGCTGTATTGAGCTGCACAACGGCACCTTCGATATCAACAGCCAGGAGAATGTAGGAACCGTGATTAAAGTGGTAATTCCGTTTACGAAGTAGGCTATATAAAATCAATATGTAAGTTGTACGTCATTGCGAGGGCCTGCCCGAAGCAATCTCATTCCTTGAACATTATCTAAGAATTAGGTTGCTTCGCTCTGCTCGCAATGACGACCGAGTTTTTGCTGCTATTGGTGTTATCACCATTCTTATGCACACCAATAAAGGTAAAATAAATTGCCCCGGAGGGGCATCCTGTTTATAACAAAAAGAAATCAAATATTAAAAGCTCCAGCGGAGCTCACTGTTAACATAATCGGAAAGGCATTGACTATTTTAAACAGGACGCTCCTAGCGGAGCTCGCTATTTTTTTATTTCGTTTTGCAGAGGAAAAAACAATTTACTTTTTCCCTTTCACTACAAATGGCTCACTTTACACTCTTACCTTCATTGGTAAGGCTCCAATATACATACATCAGGCTGCAAAATACCATACATTATTGTCAGATTACCACACGCTCCTGATTTTACAATCCCTAATATGATTCCTCTGAAAACAAAAAAACCGCCTCATTTTCATGAGACGGTTTTTTATGCTTTACTGATAATGAAATTTATCTTACAATAATTTTTATATTCGTATTTACGCTTGTACCATGAATATTTACCACATAAATTCCTGCAGCCAGCATACCTGCATTTACATTGATCAGGTTGTCGCCTTCATTAACACTTGCATTTTGCGTGAAAACAATTTTACCTGTCAGATCCAGCACATTGATGGCAATAGCATCGGAAGATTTTGCCTTCATGCTGATATTGAAATTATCGGTTACCGGATTTGGATAAACAGATATATGATCAATGCCCTGTGAAACTTCCTGAACACTTATTGGAATGGCATATTCTGCATCAAACATGGCAACACCATTGGTCCCTGTTCCGTTTGCATTCCAGGCATGCGCTGCCTGATTCATTACAGGGTTTATTTCAACTCTGGGATAAGGAGCAGTGAGATTCGGATTATCGTTATATTGGCTGGTGATAACAGTCCATGAGTTTGGATTAGCCATAGTCAAATTCACATTGTTAACAACATAAGGTAGTTTTTGGTCCGTTGAATCATAATAAGTGACTAAGAAATTATTATAAAAAGGATCATAAGTAATATCCGCAGTCATATCATTTTCGGGAGTATTATTGTTAACCTGCAAATAATGCCAGTGATTAGAACCACTTGTAGTAGCACGTTTATTATAAAAACCAAGTAAATCGTAATCAACCCCGGCGCCATTGTAATCGCGGTCCATAAGAACCACTGCCGTAACAGCGCTGCTGTCGTTATCAGTAGTATCAAACTGTACCGCCATACTCGGATTTCTGCATAAGTTAATCATTCCGGCATCAAGCGAATCAAGATTTACCGGAGTAACCCATGGACTATTTATATATGGTGTGGTTCTTGAAGTATAAATATGTGCATTACGTGATCCATAAGTTGAATATTGTTCCCAGGCAGCAAAATACCTTCCGTTACTATAATTATAACTTTGTCCATAAGCCAGTGAAACCTTTCTGAAAAAACGGTCCGTGGTAGCGATATTCTCTTTAACACCCCATGTAGCGCCTGCATCAACAGATGCCACATAGTTAATGGAATCATTACTATTATTTATTGAATAAGCAAATGCTACGCTATAAGGGCTTGCTCCCATAGCAGGGAAACGATAATCGGTGGCCATGGAAATATCATACACTTTTTGAGTGCCTTTGTTTTCCGAATAAATCCCACCAGTAGCAACAAAAGTCGTAGCGTTGTATTTATCAACATATAAAACATAAGTATTAGCGGAGATATTGTGATTTACACCAACCAAAAACAAAGTAAGATTATTAGTATCTGTACCTGCGACCACGATATCAAAAGCAGGATAGTCAATACCAGCCGGAAAATAGGAATCAATGGTAGTCCATGTTACACCATTATCGCGCGAAGTCCTAATAGTTATTCCACCTTACTACCTATTGAATCGGTAGAATAAGCAGCATAAAGCCAACCGTTAAAAGCTACAGCCAATTTTACACCACGCTGATCAATGTTGGGATCCGATTTAATAATGACATCGTTCGCATACTTTGCCGCACAGAATGGATTAGGCGTATTAGTCTTAATTTCCTGCGCCATGGATGCAATGCTTATCATCAACACTGCAATTAGAAAAATTCTTTTCATGTAATGTGTTTTTTTGGTTAATAATTAAATGCAAAGGTATACTTTTAATAAATAGATGATGAGGGATATTTTGTCTCAAAAATCCAGATTCGAGAACAATTTTTTAATTGATCTGATAATACTAAAAATAAATTCAGATAAAGAATCATTTTTCGCTTATGAAAAAATATTTACTGTCTTTGCAAGACATTAAAAAAAGCAAATGCCCATATCGAAAATCTGATATGAAACATTTGCCTTTTATTTCTGCCTTTTCTTTTTACTTCACAATCTTCGCCAGTTCTGCTCCGGCCTTTCCCCTGTATACTTCGGCTACCACGCGGAGAATAACGGATTCGTCTCCTACTGGTACTGTCTAGTCCTGAAATAGCTTGACAGGTTTTACCAAAATTTTTTAAGATGAAAGACGTAAAATCTGAACAAGAAAAAGAAAAATTTCCCAGAGAGAAGGGCGAATTTTTCATTGCGCACAAA